>Ga0115002_10001794_pt1 | contig 28933 bp, 25 predicted proteins | sample ArcticOcean_MG_C_8_FD_89576 | JGI IMG/M metagenome (GOLD analysis project Ga0115002, IMG submission 89576) | Marine microbial communities from western Arctic Ocean - ArcticOcean_MG_CB11_86 | ecosystem: Environmental > Aquatic > Marine > Oceanic | place: Arctic Ocean: Canada Basin | collected... | reverse complement strand
TATGGAGCCGCCAAGATCACCGATCAGGTGATGAAGCAGATCATGGGTCATCGGGCGGGGCGGGGTCATGTCCTGTAACTTCAGGGCAATAGCCTCTGCCTCAGGCTGACCTATCCATATAGGGAGAAATCGCTCGGCGTCTTTCTCCTTGAGGATCACGATGCGCGAGTAGTTAAGAAGGCTTACCCGAATGCTGTCGATGACCATTTCTCGCATCATCTTCGTGCCCTCCGATTTTCGTCAATTTTTGGCGCTTTCAAGAACCTGGGCCACGCAGCGGCGACCCGAGTCTGCTGAATCACAACAATGCGCCAGCAATCGCTTCTCGTAGGTTAGGTGCCGTTTCGGGGGAGTGTCAACGAAGTTGTCACTCCCGCTCGGGGTACTACTACTACCCTTCAGAGCCGGTCGATGTGTCCGCGCCCGGGACGCCTTCATGCAATTTCGCACGCACTAGTCTATCCACTTGCCTACGTGGAAGCATGACCCGATGGTCACACCCTCCGCATCGAAGGCCGATATCCGCTCCCACTCGGTAGACCAACCAGTCGTTTGAACCACAAGGGTGACCCTTCTTCAAGGATATACGGTCGCCAACCTCATATTGGACTGCACTTCCATCACCGGCACCGGGCATAGACGTACCACCTGTCTCCACCGCGGGCGCGCCTATTCACTTCAAAGCCCCGTTGATCTCATTTCTTAGATATTCTGCGGCCTGCCGCGCTGAGCTCGCAAACGTATCAGCTTCTTCTGATGCATAGATGATTCCCCGCGAAGAGGAGATCATCACACCACGCCCGTCTGAGTTGACCCCGGCCCGGGTTGCGGCTTCTACGTCGCCGCCCTGCGCACCAACTCCAGGTATAAGAAACGGCATGTCTGGATGCTGCTCGCGCAACTCTGCCATCTCGCCCGGATAAGTAGCGCCGACAACTATTCCAACGTTGCCTCGGCTGTTCCACTCAGACGCCAGGCGTGCTGTGTGCTCGTAAAGGGTTCCCTCAACGCCATCTCCGATCAATTGAAGGTCCTGCAATTCAGCCGCTCCCGGGTTGGAGGTGCGGCAAACGATGATCGCTCCCCTATCCTCGCGTTCCGTGAATGGCTCTATCGACTCGATACCCAGGTAGGGGTGCAATGTGACGGTATCAAAGTCCCACACATCGAACATAGCGGTGGCATACGCAGCGGCCGTGGAACCAATGTCCCCGCGCTTGCAGTCCCCAATGAGAACAGCGTCCGGGGCGACGTCTTTGATGTGCAATACCGTCTTTTCAAGCGCCCGAAGCCCGTCCATGCCAAGCGCTTCGTAAAACGCCAGTTGAGGTTTGTACGCGCACACTAGGTCGGACGTCGCATCAACGATTGCGCGATTGAACTCTGCGACATCGGAGAGCGCCATCCGTTTCGGATCAGGGTCCAAGCCAACGCATACAAGCGAGCTGCGGGAGCGAGCCGCCGCGTCCAGTTTTTCGACCCATCCGGGCATGCGCAGTAACCTTTCATAAGTACCCCACGGCTCGGCCAGACGCCGTCCGTATCTAATACTGTGATTATAGGACGCGCGTCGCCGACCAAATGTGGTGAACATAGCGATATGAATATTTCCCTAACCTCCCCGTGAGTTCCTCTTGAGTTTGTTGTCTGGCAAGACTCCTTCCGACTCAGATGTCCGAGAACTGTACGACCGTCTGTTCGCCGTTTACGGAGCGCAAAATTGGCGGCCCGGGGACGGCCCGTTTGATGTCATCGTCGGCGCCATCCTGACGCAGAACACCAACTGGACCAATGTTGAGAAGGCGCTCGAGTCTCTTCGTAACGGCGGAGTGTGGTCATTTGGAACCATCGAGCGCACCGACCGAGATCAGCTTGGTGAACTGATCCGGTCGTCGGGTTACTTCAACCAGAAAGCCCGCAAGCTGCACGAGTTCGCAGCGCTGGTGAATAACGACTTCCACGGTGAGTTAGATGGGTTGCTCATCCTGCCGATGGTCGAGCTTAGAACCAGGCTGCTTGGGATCTGGGGAATTGGCGAAGAGACCGCCGACGATATAATCCTGTACGCAGCGGGCAAACCGTCATATGTGATCGACACATACACCCGTCGGATAGTCGATCGGCTTGGCTGGCATGTGGGCGGCAATCGTTACGTCGACTACCAGTCGCTATTTACCGAACGCCTGCCTGACGAAGCTCCCTTATTCAACGAGTTCCACGCCCTTCTGGACGAACACGCGGCGGGCGTGTGCAGGCCAACGCCAAAATGTGAAGAGTGCTGTTTGCGAGAAATATGCGCGACTGGGCAGACGTAGGGCCCATCTTGCGGCGGTATAAGTCACTACCTGACAGCTATCGGAGCAGCCTCCAGCAGCTTGATACTGCTCGTCTTGAACACAAGGTATACGTCCTGCCCGCGCTCCAGTCCCAGTTCGTTCACAGCGCCATGCGTTAGAGCGACCAACACCGGGACGCCGATGTCGACGCTTGCGTACACGCCATCCCCCACCGGCTCCAGCTCGGTAATCGACCCTGCGACGACGTTCCGTGCGCTCAGGCCTGATGGCTCGGAGATGGCGAGGATGATTTCGTCCGCGCCCAGCGCCATGATCACGGGCTCTCCCGCCGGTCGCCCCGCCGACGGGGTCACTATCTCGGCACTTCCAACCCTCACCTTCCCGGACGCCTCTGGACCGCCGGGATCGGACACAATCCCGTCTAGCAGGTTTTCGACCGGATCGTCCTGGAACATGCCCCCAAGTGCGGGGTCCAGCAACACCCGTGCGGGCAGCCCAGACGCCATGACCTTGCCCCCTGAAAGGACAAGTGCGTCGTCGGCCAGAGCCAGCACTTCTGATATCGAATGCGACACGTAAACCATCGGTATACCAAGGTCTTCGTGTACCCGTCGCAGGTAGCTAAGCACGACACCGCGCAACCGAGCGTCCAACGACGCCATAGGCTCGTCAAGCAACAGCAACCCCGGCGACATAGCGAGAGCTCGGGCGATGGCAACGCGCTGGCGCTCTCCACCGGAAAGCGAACCCGGCGAGCGATCCATCAGCGGTCCCAGGCCCAGTAATTCAACGACGTAATCGACGTCTACCCGTCGCTCGCTCTCCGGCGTCCGTCGCCACCCGTACATCACATTCCTGGCCACGCTCATGTGCGGAAACAATGCGCCGTCTTGAAACACCAGGCCAATGCTGCGTTTATCCGGCGGTACAAACGTCCTTGAACTGGCCCTGTACAGGTCACGCCCTGCCAGCACGATCTCTCCATCCTCGGGCCGGAGCAGGCCCGCCAGACAGTTCAGAAGAGTCGTTTTACCGCTGCCCGACGGCCCGAACAGCGCCGTGATACCAGAGCCGAAGCCCCCCGCAACTTCCAGCGAGAAGTCTCCTTGCGTTCGTTTGAAAGAAAACGTCAACACGCCTGACATTTCAGATGTCCCAGATATCTCGGGTATCTCAAGTGTGTCGGGGCCGGTATTCACGATGTTCGCAGGGTTAGTCATCGGTTACGCCCCGAACCCGGCTCGATGGCGTCGACCAGACAGGCCGCCACGACGAAGCAACATGTCGTGGACCACCAGCGTAGCAATTGCCAGCGCTATCGACACCGCCACAAGACGGAGCGCCGCCGAGTCATCCCCGGCTTGAATACGGGTGAAGATCCCAAGCGGCAGTGTCTGCGTCCGGCCGGGGATGTTTCCCGCCACAACAATGGTCGCTCCGAACTCGGACAACGCCCGCACGAAACCAATCAAAGAGCCTGCCAGCAGCCCCCGGTACGCCAACGGTATGGTCACCGAAACAAGCACCCTCCACGGGCCAGCGCCCAGGCTTCTAGCCGCAAGTTCAAGGCGCGGGTCTACTCCCTCAAGGGCGACCACAAACGTACGGACGATGAGAGGAAGGGCGACGATCGCTGATGCCAGCGACGCTGCAAAGGTCGTGAACGCCAGTCCATCAAATGGCCCACGACTCCCCAGCAATATGAGGAGGCCATAGCCGATGACTACCGGAGGCAACGCCAGCGGCAACGACACAACGGCCTCGATCAGGAAGCGACCGCGGACCTGTTTCCTGACGAGTATCCATGCGAGCCCAAAGCCGATAGGCAACGCAAACGTCATCGCCAGGGCTGCAACCCGAAGCGAGAGAAAGACGATTGTTAGGTCAGACGACATCGGGCGTAATTCTATCTCCCACCCATCCGGGCAGCCCTAAAGCTCCGTGCGGCTGACGATCTTGTCTTCGTCCAGCGCGTAGCCGAAGCCGGGTCCCGCGGGCAGCGGGTAGAAGCCATTGATCGGCTGATAGAAGTCGGTGAAGAAGTGCTGCGTGTTCGGGTTGATCCGCACGCCCCACTCTGCGATGGGTGCGTTCCGTTCGTGATGTGCGAACAAGATGTGCAGCGCATTTCGGCCCGATTCGTTGCCGTGCGGCACGACCGCCACGCCGTAAGTAGATGCGACCGCAAATATCTTCTGCATCTCTGTAACGCCGCCCGCCCATATTGCATCGGGCTGGATGATGGTCGGAGACCCGTTTTCGATAATCTGCCGTGTCTGCCAGCGGTTGTAAAAGTGCTCGCCAAATGCCACAGGAATACTCGTCGCTTCCGCCAACCTGCGATGGGCATCTACCTCATCGAACGCAAACGGCTCTTCGATCCACGTGATGTTGAACTCTTCCAACCCTCGCGCCATCTGAGTGGCCCACAGGATCGAGTTGACGCGTGGGTTGGAGAGAAGCCAGTCGCACATGATCTCAACGTCTGGGCCCACGGCTTCCCGGACCGCCTTGATCAACGCCAGGTTGCCCTTGATGCCCTCACGGCCATAAGAGCCGTTGTAGGGCAGATACCACTTCATCGCCGTAAAGCCCTTTTCGGCCCATTCAGCTGAGGCCTCGGCTGCAGCGGCGGGTTCGGTCGAGAAGCCCAACATCCCGGCGTAGGCACGAATGCGCTCCCGTACCGGTCCTCCAAGCAGCTCATACACGGGCGCGTTGCGGATCTTTCCCACAAGGTCCCAGAGCGCCAGGTCCAGGACGGCGATTATCGGAAGTCGCTGGCGCAACCGCACGTCAGCGTAGAGCTTCTCCCAGATCGCGTTTGTGTGCAGCGGGTTCTCGCCGATGATCAGTTGCCCAGCCTCCTGTACCTCTCGCTCGTCGCCGTGCGAAACGTACTGCAAGCCTTTCAGATCTTCATCCGTCTCGATCTCCACAAAGGTCTCGGCATGTGGTCGCGCAGGACGTGGTTCCGCGCCAGCGCGCATGCTGGCAAAGACGGCCAAGCCTTCCTGCATACGGCCTCCAAGCTGGTAAACGCGTACGGCGGTGATTTTCATGGAGATACCCCGTGCTATGCACGTCTTGCCCCGAGAGATTGATGGAGAAGTTGATGTCGACGGAGCGCAAGTTTACGGCAGACCGAGACCTGTGAACCGGTACATCACTCGGCGGCTGGTACAAATCCGTGACGCATGAACAGTGCGTGGCCTCTCTCAGAGGAGAGGTAGCTCAAAAACGCCTGTGCCTGGTCGCTATTACCAGCGCCGTCCACAACTGCGACCGGGTAGACGATCGGATCGTGAAACGTTTCTGGAATCTCCAACACAACGTCAACCCCGGATACCGCCACCACATCCGTCGCGTAGGCCAGCCCAAAAACGACGCTTCCTGTGTCGACCGCACCCACGGCAGCGCGCACATCTAGCGTCGGGATGATCCGCGACTCCAGGCTGTTCCACAGCCCAACCGTCTCCAACGCTTGTTTCGCGTACAGTCCGGCCGGGGCGAACGCCGGGTCAGCGACTGCGATTCGGCCTTCCAAAGTCGCCATCTCGCCGAGATCGGCAAGCTGTTTCGAATCGGTGTTTCCGATAACGACCAGCCGATTTTGCAGAAGATTCATACGACTACCGGCCAGCACATTGCCAGAAGTCGCCAATCTATCCATCGGAGCGCGCCCCGCAAAGATCACAGCGTCAGACGGCGCGCCCAGCTCTATTTGCCTGACTAGCGCATTAGACCCGCCAAAGCTGTAGATCACCTTTACACCGGAGTCCCGCTCAAATTCGGTGCCGACATCGACCAGGGCATTGGTCATCGATGCAGCGGCTAGTACGAGGATAGAGTCGTTTTCCCCGCCACCACCGCATGCAATTGACGCCACAGCCATAACGGCCGCTGTCGCGACCGCCAATCGCCGTCCAAACCGTCTAAACCGTCTAAACAAGGTTCGCCATACCGGCAATTTGGTTCCTGTCTTTGTCCACGTGTTCAGGCAATGCCTTCATATGTGGTTCTCATTCACCGCCAGAGATCGGTGCTTCTGCGTGCATTTACGATGCAGCGTGGTAGAATCGGCGACACTAATTTCGCGGCGTATCGCCGGTCGCTTGGCCGCTAGTGGCATGATCGTATGTCACTCGATCACGTGAACCGTATCCCACTCAGGAGAAACCCTTGGCACAGAAAGCTCAGGCGCAGTCAGCCCAAGGTTATTCGTTTTCCAAGTTTGCCGGTCTGGACTTCTATGCAGAAGTTAACGCCGCCACGCTGGACCTCGCAGAGATAGGCAAGCAACATCACATAGTTGATCTTAGCTGCGGAAACGGCGGAATATCCAAGCAAATTCTGGAGAGGCTTGAAGATGCAAAGCACTCCGTTATCTACGCCATAGACCACTCTGCTTCCGCCCTGAGAGACGCTAAAGAAAACATTGGCGAGCGCAAAGAGGCAGTTGTTAAATACGTTCAGGGTGAGGTCCAGAATCTCTCTGAGCTACTTGGCGAAAAGGTGGACTCGGTTGTCTACTTCAACGCCATCCACTACGTCCCCGACAAGCCAGCCCTCCTGGAAATGATCAGGGAAGCTATCAAGCCCGGCGGGACATTTGTATTCAACAGTTCGTTCTTCAAGGGCGCTCACCCGCCGGAGACCGACCGGTTCGCCCGCAAGTGGATGATGAAGTCACTCCGCATGTTGAAACGCGAACACGGACTCCGCCCGATCAAGTCAGACAAGACGGAAGCGCGACAACAACTCACGCCTGACGAGTACTACGACCTTCTTCGCCAAGGTGGCTTTGAGATCAACGCCGAGGAGATCCATCGAATAGATGTTCCGATCGACGGCTGGTATGACATCAGCGGCTTTCAGGACTTTATCGAGGGCATCATGCCAGGAGTCCCGCTGGAGATCGCCCGGGAGTGCCTGCAGAAAGCCTGCAAGGAGACCTGGGAAGAGATGGAATTGGAAACCGTTCCACGCAACTGGATGATGGTGGTCGCTTCCCGGACTTAGGTTCGGACTCTTAGAAACTGCAAATGCAAATGCCCCGGTCGATGACCGGGGCATTTTTGTGTCTGAACTCGCCCGCCCCCTACCTGTCCAGGTACTCGTCCAATCTCATGATGTTGTACGCCTGATCCCCCTGGGCCAGGCTCTCGATCGCGGCCCGCGCCGTGTCGATGGATGTAAACAGGGGTACCCGCCGTTCAGCCGCCGCACGCCTGATGTGGAAGCCGTCTTGCAAGATGGACCGATCGCCAGTCACGGTGTTTACGACCGCGCCGACAGATCCGTCTTCGATGATATCGACCACGTTGGGGTGACCTTCAGACAGCCGTTTCTCGATCACCGTCACCGGCAGACCATCTGACCTGATCAACTCGGCTGTGCCTGCGGTCGCGTAAAGCGGGTGGCCGCTCTCGACAAGCAATCGTACGAACGGCAGAGCTGTCGCTTTATCTGTATCGGCAATACTCAAGAGAACGCTGGTCCCTTCAGGGATCGCCATACCGCTTGCGATAAGCGCCTTCGCCACGGCACCCCGGTACTCGGTGTCGATGCCCATCACCTCGCCCGTGGACTTCATCTCCGGGCCAAGGAATGTGTCGACACCAACTAACTTGGACATCGAGAAAACCGGCGCCTTCACGGCCACCAGATTCCGCCTGGGAGCCAGTCCCGGCTCGTAGCCCTGTTCTTTGATTGACTGCCCCTGCATTACGTTGACGCCTATCTCGATCATCGGGACACGGGTTACCTTGGATATGAACGGAATCGTCCGGCTAGACCGTGGGTTCACCTCGATGATGTAGACCTCAGATTCACCCGAAGAGCTCTTCTCACCGAGCGATCTGTACGCACCACGACCTGTGATCACGAACTGGATATTCATCAACCCGCGTATGCCAAGTGCCACGCCGATACGATGCGTGTAGTCGACAACGGTGCCGACCTCTGACTCGGTCATGCTCAGCGCCGGGTACACGGCCATCGAGTCTCCGGAGTGGACCCCGGCGCGCTCGATGTGCTGCATGATTCCCGGGATTAGAACGTTCTCGCCGTCGCATACCGCATCCACCTCTACCTCAATCCCCTCCAGGTATCGGTCCACAAGGATGGGCTGACCCGGTGTCGCTCCTATGGCGACAAGGTTGCTGAAGTAGCGCACCAGTTCAGATGCGTTCTGGATAATCTCCATTGCCCGGCCACCAAGCACGTAACTTGGGCGAACAAGTACGGGATAGCCGATGTTGTCCGCAATCTGAAGTGCGTCTTCGGCAGTTATGGCCGTCCCGCCCGGCGGGAGCGGAATCCCGACCTCGGCCGCAAGGTCTTCAAATCGACCGCGGTTGGACGCCTGGTCGATGGTCGATGCAGATGAGCCAAGTATCGGCATACCGGCAACGTCGAGTCCCTGTGAGAGGTTGATGGCGGTCTGTCCGCCAAACTGAACGATGGTCGAAGTCGGATCGGTGGGATCGACGTCTTCCTGGTCGGCTCCGAACCCCGACTCGTTGTCGATGATGTCGCGAACAGACTCATCGTCCAGCGGCTCAAAGTACAACCGGTCGGATGTGTCAAAGTCCGTGGAAACGGTCTCAGGGTTTGAGTTCACCATCACCGCGCCATAACCGCTCCGCTGCAACGCCCACGCGGCGTGCACAGAACAGTAATCGAACTCGATCCCCTGTCCGATCCGAATCGGTCCGCTACCCAGGACGATAGCCTTCTTGCCTTGCATCGGCTGGGCCTCGTTCTCCTGCTCGTAGGTCGAGTAGAAGTAAGGGGTCTCCGCCTCAAACTCTCCAGCGCAGGTGTCCACCATTTTGTAGACCGGGCGGAGTCCCCACTCAAGGCGTTGTGACCTGACCTGTTCCGGGAGAAGGTCGGATAAAGTCCCAATCTGGGAGTCCGAAAATCCGAGCCGTTTTGCCTCCCACATCAGGTTTCGTGTCAGGTCTTCCGCCAGGAGGCGACGCTCCATAGACGTTATCCGGTGCAATGCACGGGTGAACCATGGGTCGACGCCGGTTAGCTCCGATACCTCCATCGCAGACCAGCCCCGGCGCAACGCAGCGGCCAATTTCCAGATGCGGTCGTCGTCCGGCTTGAGATCGAAATTGCCGTCCTCCCACTCCGGGTCCTGCCAGAGCAGCGACCGACCGCCAACCTCAAGAGAGCGAACGGCTTTCTGAAGCGCGGCCTCAAACGACCTGTCGATCGCCATCACCTCGCCGGTCGCCTTCATCTGCGTGCCCAGGCTGCGGTCTCCGGTCGGGAACTTATCGAAAGGCCAGCGCGGAATCTTAACGACGCAGTAATCGAGCGCGGGTTCAAATGCCGCAGACGTGCGGGACGTGACCTCGTTCGGGATCTCGTGGAGTGTCTTACCAAGGGCGATCTTCGCCGCCACACGAGCGATCGGGTATCCCGTTGCCTTGGACGCCAGTGCGGACGACCGGCTCACCCGGGGGTTCACCTCGATAACGTAGTAGTGGGGCGTGTCCTCCGGCATTGGCGGCAGTGTGGCCGCCACGTCCGCGCCCGGTCGAAGTGCCAACTGAACGTTACAGCCGCCTTCTATTCCAAGTCCCCTGATGATGTTGAGCGATGCCGTCCGGAGCATCTGGTACTCCTTGTCGGACAGCGTTTGGCTCGGTGCTACGACGATAGAGTCGCCCGTGTGAACCCCCATCGGGTCCAGGTTCTCCATGTTGCAAATCGTGACGGTGTTGTCTTCGGCGTCACGCATCACCTCGTACTCGACTTCTTTCCAGCCGACGAGTGATTTTTCGATGAGTACCTGTCCAACAAGGCTCGCGGCCAATCCGCCACGGGCGATATTTATCAGCTCGTCTTCTGTGGCAGCGACACCGCCGCCGGTTCCACCAAGCGTGTACGCAGGCCGAACGACGACCGGGTATCCAATCTTTTTTCCGGCAGCGACAGAGTCTTCCAACGTCTCCACAGCCTCCGACTCTGGAACCGGTTCGCCAAGCCGGTACATCAGATCTCGGAACTTCTCCCGGTCTTCCGCCATTTCGATGGAAGCGATCTGCGTCCCAAGAACGCGGACGTTGTACTTCTCAAAAACGCCAGCTTCCGACAGCTCGATTGCGAGGTTGAGTCCGGTCTGGCCACCAAGCGTCGGTAGCACGCCGTCCGGTCGCTCTCGATCTATGATGCGCGATACAGCGGCCACCGTCAGTGGCTCTATGTAGACGCGGTCGGCTACGTCTTCATCCGTCATGATCGTCGCCGGGTTGGAGTTGACGAGAACTACCTCGACACCCTCTTCACGCAAAGACTTACAGGCCTGCGTACCGGCGTAGTCGAACTCAGCGGCCTGGCCAATAACAATCGGACCAGATCCGATAACCAGAACCTTTTTTGGAGCAGAGTCGCTCAAGCGATTTCCTTTTGTGAACTAGAGATGAGTCCCATAAACCGGTCGAACAGGTACTCGGCGTCCTGCGGGCCCGGCGATGCTTCTGAGTGGTACTGGATCGTCATGATGGGCAGGCTCTTGTGGCGCAGCCCCTCGACCGTGTCATCGCTGAGGTCACGATGCGTCACCACCACCTCGTCCGACAGCCCATCACTGGATACGGCGTACCCGTGATTCTGTGCTGTCACGTAGACCCGACCCGACTCTTCGTCCATCACCGAGTGGTTGCCGCCACGATGTCCGAACTTGAGCTTGAAGGTCGCCGCACCGAACGCTTTAGCGATCACCTGGTGTCCAAGACATATCCCGAACATCGGGACCTGCTCCGAGAGCGACTTCGCCACTTCCACGACCGACTCCAGGAACACCGGGTCGCCAGGTCCGGGCGATAGCAGTACTCCGTCTGGCTGCAGATACATCACCTCTTCAGCGCTGGTTCCCATCGGCACCACGGTGACGCGCGCTCCTCGTTTTTCAAGATTGCGCAGGATGTTGTACTTGACGCCAAGATCGATCACGACCACATGCGGGCCCGTGCCCGAAGAAACAGACCCCGAACCAGAGCCGGAGCCGCCTTCCCACACATATGTCTCGGCTGTAGAAACGTCGGCCACCACATCGAACTCGCCGTAGCGAGGCGCGGCCCCAAGCTGCTTCAGGCCGTACTCAATATCTTCCTGCGCAGTAACCAGTCCCATCATCACCCCGCGCGAGCGCAGCTTCCGCGTGATCGCCCTCGTGTCCACGCCCGACACACCCGGTATCCCGTTTTGCACCAGATACTCGTGAATGGTCGATTCACTGTCCCTGTGGCTAGGGAGATCGCAGTCCTGGCGTACCACGAAGCCGCGCACCTGTATGCGGCGCGACTCCCAATCGTCATCGTTAACGCCGTAGTTGCCTATTAACGGGTACGTGGGAACAAGGATTTGGCCGCCGTATGAGGGATCGGTCAGCATCTCCTGATAGCCCGTCATGGACGTATTGAACACCACCTCTCCAGTGGCCTCAACGTCCGCACCGAATCGAATTCCCGGGTAGACAGATCCATCTTCGAGAACGAGGTAAGCCGGGAGGCGTTCTTGCTGGGTACTAGTCAACTTTTGCTCCGGCCTCGTGTACTAATTCACCGGCGTAGATGGTTTTCACTACCTGCCCTTTCAGGGTCGTTCCGGCAAGCGGTGTGTTCTTGCCCTTTGAATAAAACGCAGTCGGGTCGACCGTCCATTCAGCAGACGGGTCCAGCACAACAACATCCGCCGGAAGCCCGGGTTTTAACGAACCCAGATCTCGCTTCAGGAACAGCGCAGGAGCGGCGGTCATACGCTCGATCAGGTCTTCTAGCGGCAGCGCTCCGGCGTGAACCGGCACCATGCATGACCCGAACGCCGTCTCTATGTTGCTGATCCCGTGTGCCGCTTCCTGGTAGGTGCATTCCTTGTCGGTCGCAGCGTGTGGAGCGTGGTCTGTGGCGATCAGGTCGATAGTTCCATCTGCCAGTCCCTCGACCACCGCGTCGACGTCGTCGTTCGTACGGAGCGGCGGATTGACCTTGGTATTGGTGTCGTATGCGGCCGTGCTGAGTGCGCCGTCCTGCGGCGTCTCACCGCCCAGCCCGTACACCCACTCTTCGGTGATGCTCACGTGGTGCGGCGTCGCTTCCGCCGTGACATTCAAGCCGCGCTCTTTGGCCCGTCGCACGGCTTCGACAGCACGGCGTGTACTCAGGTGGGCGATGTGTAGTCGTCCGTCGGTTAGCTCCGCCAGAGCGATGTCACGTTCGACCATCACCGTCTCGGCTTCAGATGGAACACCGGCCAGGCCCAGGTGCGAGGCTATGACGCCCATCTGCATCAGGCCGCCACCGGCGATAGATGGCTCTTCGCAGTGATTGATGATGGGCAGCCCTGTGAGCTGCGAATAGGTCAGAGCCTGCCTCATTATGTTGGGATCAGCGATCGGGTTTCCGTCGTCGGAAAATCCAATCACCCCGGCGTCCGCAAGCTCCGCCATCTCGACAAGCCTCTTGCCTGCCCGTTCCAGCGTCACCGCGCCTATCGTCAGTACGCGTATAACTCCCTGCTCACGGCCCGTCCGCAACACGAGCTCGACGGTGGATGCGTTGTCCTGGTTTGGCTCGGTGTTTGGCATGGCGCAGATGGTGGTGAAACCGCCCGCGGCCGCCGCACGTGAGCCGGTGGCGATGGTCTCTTTGTGTTCGAGACCCGGCTCCCTCAGATGCGTGTGGATATCTATAAATCCGGGAGCGACCACCAGCCCTGTGGCATCTATGATTTCATATCCTTCAGGGGCAGTGCCCGGCGCATCTGTGATTGCCTCGACAACGCCATTCTTGAGTAGGACATCGGCCAGACGATCTATCCCCTGCGCAGGGTCGATCACGCGTCCACCGGTTATTGCGATCGGTTTACTCACCGGTACGATTCCTTGCACACAGCATGTAGAGCACGGCCATCCGTATCGCCACGCCGTTACTCACCTGTTCCTCGATAACCGCCTGCGCCCCGTGGGCCACTTCGGAGCTGATTTCGATTCCCTCGTTCATCGGACCCGGGTGCATGAGCAGGGCTCCCGGATTGGCCAGAGCCAACCGGTCGGCATTGATCCCGTAGAGCTTTGAGTACTCCCGTAGATCCGGAAGATTTCCCGAGTCCTGCCGCTCTTTTTGGATGCGAAGCGTCATTACGACGTCCGCACCTTCAAGCGCTTCTTCGACCCGGTCCACGACATTGATCCCGGTGAATGCGGCGCGCTCGGCGCGCTCGGACCCGGGCCTCAGTCCGTAAGGAAGCAGCGTCGGCGGTCCGCAGACCGTTACATCCGCTCCCATCTTGGCAAGCCCAAACACGTCGGATCGGGCGACCCGTGAGAAGTGAAGGTCGCCGATGATCGTGACCTTCTTTCCGGCTATGTCGCCCAGGTGGCGGCGCATCGTGTAGAGGTCCAGCAGTGCCTGCGTGGGATGTGCGTGCGTGCCGTCACCGGCGTTCACGACTGCGGCGTTTATCTTCGATGCCACAAAGTAGGGAGCGCCGGAGTGCGGGTGCCGCATGACCAGGACGTCCACCTTCATCGCCTCAAGCGTGCGCACCGTATTCAGCAGTGACTCGCCCTTCGACACGCTGCTGGCCGATGCCGACACGTTGATAACGTCAGCCCCAAGCACCTTCCCCGCCTGCTCGAAAGACACGCGGGTGCGGGTGCTGTTCTCGAAGAACAAAGTAAGAATCGTCTTGCCCCGTAGCGTCGGGGTCTTACGCACGTCCCGGGACAGCACTTCGCTCATGCCGTCCGCAGATTGCAGAATGTGCTCGATCTCTTCCCTGGAAAAGTCGTCCAGATCCAGAACGTTCTTTCTCGACCCGGACAGTCCACCAAACATGGGCGGCTGGCTGCCGCCTGCGCTTCTCTCAGGAGTACGCGCTGGTTCGTCACTATTTGCGCCCTGATCAGCCTGGTCCTTGGGACGTTCCGTCGTTGTGGTTGCGGCTCTGGTGCGTGCCATATTTAGATCTGTCCTCCGCTATTCGTCGGAGCTTCACTTTTTCTTACGAGCGTTACGCCGTCGGAGCCATCGACCTCCTCAAGGAACACGCGCACGTCTTCGCCATGCGCCGTCGGCACGTTTTTGCCCACGTAATCGGCCCTGATCGGCAGTTCCCGATGGCCGCGATCGACCAACACAGCCAGCTGTATGGAGCTTGGACGGCCGAAGTCGAGCAGTGCGTCCAGGGCGGCGCGAATCGTGCGCCCTGTGTACAAAACGTCGTCCACGAGCACGATCGGCCTGCCGTCGATGGCAAACGGGATATCGCTTGGGACTACGGGCTTGTCCGAACCACCGAGATCGTCGCGATAAAGGCGAGGATCAAGGGTTCCGAACTGGGTCTCGACGTTTTCGATGGAGTCGATCAGACCGGCGATGCGACGTGCGAGGTCGACACCCCTGGTCTGCATGCCGATAACGGCGACCGGTTGATCGTTACGTTCCAGGATTTCGTGGGAAATACGGACCAGGGCGCGGCGGAGTTGCTCCACCGACATGATCAGCCTGCCCTGATTTTCAAGTTCAACTTGCGTCTGGGACACAAAAAAACCCTCATCCATTCCTGGTCCAGAGCCAGGCGGCGAGGGTTGCGCAAGTAGCTACGGCGTTCGCGAGAATGCGAGCGGCAGCAACAAGCCCGGGTGTCCTTGCCAGCCTCTCAGGACTGAGTTAAAGGTCACCGGTCGTTCCGACGCAGCACGCCGAAACACTCGGTTGTCTCCGTAAAGGTTAGCACCACGAAGGTTGGGCGGCTACCCGGTGTTTTATATTTTCGGTGCATCGGGAGTTAACGCGCCATACTTCTCAGTGTGGGGAGAGGGAAATCGATCGGAGCGACGTTACTAAAACGGTCATCCTGAACTTGATTCAGGATGACAGGTTGCGATTGAACGAGTAGATAGCAATGACCCACACTAGGTCTCTCGAAGGGTGAATCGTGCGGTAGCGCACTATGACGTACTTTGGCCTGACGGCGGTTCAGCGCCCCCTACCGCCGACGCGGCCTCGCGTACCCCTCCACCTTCACCACCTGTCCGCGCTCATCGACCGCCACGCGCGCCGCACGCTGCACCTCAAGCCGAGTCCCGCAGCCACAGAGTGCAATCCGTACAAGTCGTTTCCGTACAAGCGTTTCGTGGCATACGGGGCATGTGAAGACGTAGCGTTGCCGAGATCCCCAGCCCTGTGTCGGGATGTTCACAAATCGTTTCGGTTCGACGCCCAGTTCCCGGCAGACCGATTTGAACAGACGGCCGTGTGAACTGGCCTTCTTATCTCGATGGTGCGTGATGGCGTGCGCAGTCTCGTGGAGAAGCACCGTCTCCACATGCTCCGACTCTCCGAAGGTCAGGAGCTTTGAGCTGATCGCAATCTGCCGCTTGTCGGGCCGGTAGCTGCCCAGCGTCCGGGTCATCCGGCGGGACACCCTTATGGGCGACAACGGTTCGATGTCCGGTTCGTGCTTCTCCAGCAAACCGGCCACATAAGCATCAAGCTCAGCCACGCGCTCCGGAGAATCGACCTCCTGGGACGGGTCTATCGCCCCTGAAACGCCACCGGCCTGAGTGTCCTCTCCTGACCTTAGTCGCCGGAGGAAGCCCATCACCTGAGGCCCGATAAACGGGTCACAGACAGGCCGCTGACATCGACACTTGGCGTCCTGCCGGTCGCCATCTCCGCAGCAACTTTGGCCATCGCAGGCCCCAGAAAGATCCCCTTGCGTCCTGTACCTGACGCTATAACAACGCCGTCGTTTCCCGGAGCCGGGCCAACCACAGGCAGGCCATCGGGAGCGATCGGCCGGAGACAGGCCGTGTGGTGCACAAGCTCGGCGTCGGCCAGGTACGGAAGTACCTCTATCACCGAGGACATTATGGTGTCCCGACCGTAGGCCGTTGGCGTCTCATCAAACCCAACCCGCTCCTCGGTCGTTCCGCACCAGATCAGTCCGTCGGGTTTTGTAGTGGCGTAGTTATGTGCCCAGGAAAGCGACACCGCCAGCGGATCACCCGGTGCCTGCAATCGGAGAATCTGGCCCTTGAGCGGCGAGATCGGCATATCGACCCCCAGCCACTCCGTCGCCTTGCCCATCCACGGCCCGGCCGCCAGCACAAACGCTCCCGCCTCGATCACCTCGCCAGAGGACAGGACAACCCCTGAGATATTCCCGGCCTTCCGCGTCACGCCCGTCACCTCAGCGTTTCGCATGACCGCCCCTGCCTTCTCTGCAGCCTGCCAGAGAGCCAGCGTGAACTTGTATGGCTCGACCTCGCCGGATCGATCTGCCAGAAGACCAGCCATGACAGAAGGCCCGACACGCGGCTCCAGCGCACGTACAGATGCCTCGTCGTGCCACTCAACCCTGCCCTTGTAGTTCCCCTTCAGCCAGTCGTGCGCCTCACGCAACTCCTCAACCTGGATCGGGTTTGTAGCAAGCGTCAGTGAAGTCTTGAGGCGATGTTCGTACTCGACACCGCTCTCGGCCGGGAGTCGTTCCGCCAGCTCGGCGTGGATCGCCTCCGATGCTTCTGAAAGCGGGAGGACCGGGTCGTCTTCAATGATGCCGACGATTGGCGAAAGCCCGCCATACGCGAATCCCGAGGCGTGGCTCGCAATCGAGTCACGCTCGATCAACGTCACGGAGTATCCGTCACGCGTCAGAAAGTACGCAGTGGCGCAGCCGACAACGCCGCCACCGACTATTAGAACGTCAGGCGAATCTGTCACGAGCTGCTCGAATCCTTATCTAGCGCAGTCGAAAGCTCGTGTAGCTCTCTGCATCGTCGTCGGAAGAGCGGCTTGCCCGTCGGGCAACCCCGCTGTCAATTGCGGCCTGAGCCGTCGCGGCTGCGACCCGGGCAACCACGTTGGCGTCAAATACGCTCGGGATCACGAAGTCGGGTCCAAGACTCTCTTCCGGGATAACGGACGCCAACGCCCTGGCTGCTGCTAGTTTCATGTCGTCGTTGATCTCCGAGGCCCGTACGTCAAAGATGCCTCGGAACAGTCCCGGGAATCCGAGTGAGTTGTTGACCTGGTTCGGATAGTCAGATCGGCCGGTCGCCATTACCGAAACGTTGTCCGGCAATTCTTCCGGAGCGATCTCCGGGGTCGGGTTGGCGAGTGCAAACACTATGGCGTCGTCCGCCATAACGGCGACATCTTCTTTTGTGATGAGGCCCGGTCCAGACAGTCCTACGAATACGTCGGCGCCCGTCAGGGACTCACGGATCGAACCCGATTCGTTGTTCGGATTGGTGTTGTCGGCAAACCACTGCTTGAAGCGATTGTCGGAGTAGTCACGGTCACGCGATAGCGCGCCATGACGGTCAAATCCGATGATATTTTTTACGCCGTGGCTCATCATGATCTTGGCGCAGGCCGTACCCGATGCCCCAACGCCCAACAGTACAACCTTGATGTCCTCCGGCTTCCGACCGGTCACGGCGAGCGAGTTAATCAATCCCGCAAGCATCACGACCGCCGTGCCGTGCTGGTCGTCGTGGAATACCGGAATATCCAGCTCCGCCTTGAGTCGTTCTTCGATCTCGAAGCAGCGTGGTGCAGAGATGTCCTCAAGGTTGACGCCACCAAATCCAGGTGAGATCGCCTTTACGATGTTCACAATCTCGTCGACATCCTGCGTGTCCAGGCAGAGCGGCCAGGCGTCAACGCCGGAGAGTTCTTTGAATAGGAGCGCCTTGCCCTCCATAACGGGCATTGCCGCTTGAGGGCCAATGTCGCCGAGGCCAAGCACAGCGCTTCCGTCCGACACGATAGCCACGGTGTTCGCTTTTCCGGTGAGCGCCCACACAGCCTCAGGGTCTTCATAGATTGCCATGCAGACGCGAGCGACGCCGGGTGTATAGGCCTTCGACATATCCTCGCGGGTCTTGGCAGGAACCCTACTGCGCATCTCGATCTTGCCCCCGAGATGGAACAGGAATGTGGCATCTGACACGCTGCGAATTTCGACACCATCGATACTTGTGACGGCGTCGATGATCTCCTGTGTGTGCTCCGTCCCCGAGGCGTATACCGTGAGGTCACGGACCATCTTGGTGTCCGTCGCAGAGATCACATCGATCCCCGCCATGTCTCCCCCACGATCTCCGATGCATGTCGTGATCTTGCCCAGCATGCCGGTCGTGTTCTCGTACTCGGCTCGGATCGTCACGCTATAGGCGGGACCTGTGCTCACCATCAGAACTACCTCAGTCGAACTGTCCCCATCGTGTTCAAATCCCTAAAAATGGGCACATCCGGGGCGACGAATGATGGCCTACCGGGGCCATCTTGATTTCGATACAGCAAACTACCTTCGTAGCCAGCGGCCCGATCTTATACCCGCACCGCCCTATCACGGCACGTTTACTTGATACGGGTTACGCGCTATCCAAACCGCTTCCCAGAGCGTTTCAAGCGAAGAGCAAAGTGCAACTCTTCAATCGTTTAGGCCGCGGGCTATCTATCAGACGGGTAGGATATGCACGCTCAAATGCCATTTTGAGAGCGTTTGGGAAGCACCCGGTAGCGCCGGAAATGTTCCAGGCTACTGACGACCAAGCTAAAAATTAAACACGGCCCAATACGACTCTGGGAGGACCGATGACCCAGCAAGCTGAAAAACCCGCAGCGCCTCGTGGTCGCTTCACCACGGCCACGATCACGCGCCGGGAAGACCTTACTGACGACCTGTGGCGCCTGTGGCTAAAACCCGAACAGAGTTTCATGTTCAAGCCCGGCCAGTACTGCACCATCGGCGTAAACGGAATTGAACGTGCCTACTCGATCGTTTCGTCACCGCGAGAGGACGAGATCGAGCTATTTATCGAACTAGTCCCACTGCCGGACGGTGTTCTGACTCCCCTGCTCAACGACCTCAAGGTGGGCGACACCGTCACCCTCCGCCCGCGCGCCAAGGGCGTGTTTGTCCTCAAGCCCGGAGCTAAGAACCACCTGTTCATCGCCACCGTTACCGGCGTTGTGCCTTACGTGAGCATCCTCCGTTACCACCTGGAGACCCTTGCAGGGCAGGACGACGACGCAGGGCAGCAGCCCGGCGGCGACCACAATTTCTACGTCATTGAAGGCGCAAGTTTTGTCGACGAGTTCGGGTACGACGATGAGCTGGAGAAGCTCGCAAGCGAGCACGATAACATCACATTCGTCCCGACCATCAGCCGGCCAGATGACCCGAATAACGCCGGCTGGACCGGCGAGACCGGCCGCGTCAACACGCTGACCGAGAAGTACATCGACAAGTACGGACTTAAGCCTGAGGACACCATCATCTACGCCTGCGGCCACCCGCAGATGATTGAGGATGTGAAGCTCCGCGGGACAAAAGCCGGTTACCGAGTCGAAGAAGAGCGATTCTGGAAAGAAGACTAGGTCCGACCGGCTGATATTTAACTTCCTTTAGGAACCCTGGATAAGTCTGGAGAATGAAATGGCAGACAAGGAACGAATTGGCGTAATCGGTCTCGGCATCATGGGAAAGCCGATGGCCCGAAACCTAATGGCCGCAGGCCACGAAGTAACCGTGTATGACCTGTTCCCCGAACCCGTCGAGGAACTGGTCACCGACGGAGCGAATCTCGGAACATCACCAGCAGACGTCGCATCTAAATCAGACGTGACCGTAGTCATGGTTCAGAACTCCCCTCAGTCCATGACGGTCGCACTTGGCGAGAACGGCATCATCGAAGCCGCCGACAAGGGACAGCTCGTGGTGGACATGAGTTCCATCGCCCCGCTCGTCTCGCAGCAGATCGGCAAAGAGCTTGCCGATGCAGGGATAGATTTCCTGGACGCCCCGGTATCCGGCGGTGAGCCGGGAGCTGTCGCCGGAACCCTGGCCATCATGGTCGGCGGAACCCAGGCCGCGTTCGACAGGGCGGCCCCGATCTTCGACGCAACGGGCGCATCTGCCGTCCTGTGCGGTGAAGTGGGCGCAGGTGGTTTCACCAAGCTCGCCAACCAGATCTGTGTTGCAGCAAACATCAACGCCCTTGCCGAGGCGCTGGTCCTCACAAGCAAGGCAGGACTGAACCCGGAGACGGTGTTCAACGCCATCAAGGGTGGACTCGCCGGATCTAACGTCATGAACGCGAAAGCGCCGATGATGTTCGAGCGTAACTTCCAGGCCGGTTTCCGGATCGAGCTTCACTTGAAGGACATCAACAACGCAATGGACACGGCGCAGCAGATGGGCGTGCCGCTCCAGATGAGTGCACAGCTCCAGCAGGTGCTTCAGGCGCTGTACAACGAGGGCAACGGTACGGACGACCACGCCGGAATCCTCAAGTACGTTGAGGCGATGGCGAAGGTTGAAGTCAAGAAGCCTTAGCCTCTTCAAGCCTGTCCAGATTGAATCAACGCTAACCGCCGCCGCTAACCCGGCGGCGGTTTCGCGTCGCCCTCATACGCGAAGCCGCTAACGTAACTACAATGCGGTCGCCGAAGACGTCATCCAGCAACTTTAATAAACACGGAGACCGAACTCATATGACGAACTCACGAATCAAGATCACAGACGTCCGGGTAAGAAACCTCAAGGTCGTCAAAGAGATGGGTGAACTGGAACCAGCGTGGAGCGTCGGGACGCTGTCCCAGTTCCGCATCGGCGGCGGTTCTTTTGTCGAGATCGAGACCGACCAGGGCATCACCGGAATCGGCTCCGCCGTTAATCCGGCCCTGATCCCTGCCGTCAAGGGAGTCCTAGTCGGAAGAGACCCGTTCGATGTCGAGCTGCTCGACGCAGAGATGCGTTACTACGTCCGAGGTGGCACCGGATATCAGGGCACAGCGGGCGTCGACATCGCCCTCTGGGACATCGTCGGCAAGGCTGCCGAACAGCCGCTTTACAAGCTCTGGGGCGGCGGCAAGGATCGGATAATCCCCTACGCCTCCATGTACGTCCTCTCCACGCCGGAAGAACGGGCGGATATGGCGACATCACTGGCAGACGAGGGCTGGAAGGCGATCAAGCTCCGACTGCACCACCAGACTATCGAAGAGGACCTTCGTACCTTTGAGATGGTTCAGGACGCTGTAGGCGACCGCATGACGGTGATGGTTGACGGAAACCAGGCGCAATCTGCAGGCACATGGCAGCCGGGGATCCAGTGGGATTTCCAACGAGCGATGGACACGGCGATGGCGCTGGATGCGATGGGCTGTTTCTGGCTTGAAGAGCCACGCCTACGCTACGCGTACGATGAACTAAGCCGACTCAATAACGCCGTCTCTATGCCCATCGCCGGTGGCGAGAACAACGTCGGCCTCCACGAGTTCGTGGACATGGTTGAGCAGAACACTTATGACCTACTTCAGCCTGAAGGCCAGGTCCTTGGCTTGACCACGCTCAAGAAGATCGGCGTGCTCGCACAGGCCCATAACAAGCAGATCGTCCCGCACCACGGCGGCGGCAACATCGGCGTGATCGCGCACATGCACCTGATTGCCACGTGGCCGCATGCACCGTTCATGGAGCTGCTTAACGACCCGCCTGTCGGCGCATACACAAACGGCTTCTCGATCATGCAAGACCACCCCGTCGTCAAAGACGGTTACATCGACATGCCTCAGGGCCCGGGTCTGGGGGTATCGATAGACCCCGACCTGATCCTCGACGACTAGGTAGCCGAAAAAGTAACCGCTCCTAACCCCCTCCTATATTCGGAAGGGGAAAAGAAAGCCTCCTCCCTGAGAGGGAGGAGGTCTGGGGGGTGGGTCGCGTACGGCGAATATGTCTGATGTTCGCGACAGCGATCTTGTGGTGCCACCTCTCCCGATGGGAGAGGCCCGCGTGCATCAAGGGTGAGGGAGGACAGAGACTCGACCTCCAACGCACAGGCTGGTTGCACACATGCATCCGCTCCAGCACACCGGTCACCGACGACAAGAACCCGGCGGAATACAAGTCGGGAGATCCTTCACCTCGACCTCAGGATGACAGTACATACAAGCCCGTGAAATCGTCCGTCAGAGATGTAAATCCCCAGGAACTCGCAGACCACGAACGCGTGATTAACTCCCCACCGCCATAAAAATAAGCCCCCCGGCATGGGGGTTAGGTGCCGCCTGTTACGTCTAGTACTGTGCCTGTGATGTAACTGGCATCGTCTGATGCCAGGAACGCGACCGCCTTCGCCACCTCGTCTGCTCGTCCCGGTCGACCCAGCGGCACCGCTTCCGCCATCGCCTCCTGCGAGGCGCGCTGCATTTCCTCGTAGCGACCTCGCACACGCGCGCCTTCCTCCGTGAGGATGAAACCCGGGAGTACAGCGTTCACATAAACTCCGGAGCGTCCAAGATCGTGCGCCAATTGCGCAGTCAGCCCGATGATCCCGGCCTTTGCAGCGGCGTACGGAAGTCGAATCCCTGAGGTGTTGAGCGGCCCAAAGTGCCCCCTAGCGTTGGATGACGACAGGTTGACTATCCGACCATATCGCTGCTTGCGCATGTGCGGTACGACCGCCTTACAGCACAGGAATGCACCCTTCAGGTTGAGGTCCACCTGCGCATCCCAGCGGTCTTCCGAGACCTCCTCGATCCGCAGCACGCCCTCGTTGCCGCTGCCCCCGGCGTCGTTCACCAGAATATCGATCTTCCCAATGTCTTTGAGTGCCAGATCAACCATTGCAGCGACAGACCCCGAGTTGGTCACGTCCACAACCGTCGCCGTAGCAGTACCGCCCGAGCCGCGAATCTCGGCGGCCACGCTTTCCACCTTGGCGGCCTGAATATCGGACAGTAGTAGCGACACGCCTTTGCCTGAGAGGTCGATTGCGACTGCGCGCCCTATGCCCTGAGCTGCACCCGTGATAATCGCTGTTTTACCTTGAAAAATCGAATTGGTGAAAGACATGTCGCGCTCCTCAAATTACTAACCGCTGACCGACAATTTACCAGCCGAGTATCCGCCGTCTACAAAGATCACCTGCCCGTTGATATACGCCGCATCCGACGACGCCAGAAACGCCACGGCTGAGGCGATATCTGCCGGTTCACCCGGTCGACCCATGGGCACCTGCCCCACGAACGCCTTCTGATATTCGTCGGTCGGCGCGGGCTTCACCTCTGAACCTGTGAGCGTCATGCCCGGCCCGACTGCATTCACCCTGATTCCGTGCTGACCCAGCTCCAGCGCAAGCACCTTAGTGAATTGGATAATCCCGGCTTTAGACGAAGAGTACGCGCTTGCACCCGGTCTCGCGTTCGACCCGGCGGTCGATGTGATGTTCACGATCGCGCCACCCTCACCCCGGGCCACCATCTCCCGCGCCACCGCCTGACTGCACAGGAAGTTGCCCTTCAGGTTCACCGCCATCACCCTATCCCAGAACGACTCCTCCATCTCCAAAATATTCGACTCGCCACTGACACCGGCGTCGTTCACCAGGATGTCGATATGGCCGAACGCCTCAACGGCCGCCATAACCATCGCCCCCACCGCACCGGAGTCGCTCACATCCACCTGGAACGACGCCGCAGCCCGCCCCTTAGCCCTAATGTCCTGTGCGATGGCTTCCGCATCCGCCCCAAGCAGATCAGCCACCATCACCTCAGCGCCATCATCCGCCAGCCGCAACGCAATAGCGCGACCAAGCCCATGCGCACCGCCGGTAACGATGGCCGTCTTTCCTTCGAGTTTCATGTTGCCTTCTTACTCCCCAATAGCGTCCACAAACGTATCCCCGCCCTTCAGCCCCAGCTTGAAAAGTTTCCGCTTTCGCAGGACACCTATATCAGTCAGTGGATCGCCGTCTATCACCAGCAGATCGGCGTACTTTCCTGCCTCCAGCGATCCGACATCCGCGTCCAGTCCGATGCACTCGGCCGCCCATCCGGTCGCTGCCTGAATCGCCTGCATTGGCGTCAGCCCCTTCTCCACCAGCAGCTCTATCTCACGCGCATTGTCGCCGTGTACAAAGCCACCTGCGTCCGTCCCGGCGACCACCTTCACGCCCATCGACAGCGCCATCTCGATGCTCAGCCTATGGGCGTCGGCCAGTTCAAGCGCCCGCTCTTTCACGTGCGTCGGGCTGACGGTTGAGTGGAACTCGTACACCATCAAAGTCGGCACAAAGAACGTGTTGGTATCGGCCATTAGCCGGATAAGGTCGGGCGTCTCAGACAGGTAGCAGCCGTGCTCTATCGACCCCACATCTGCCTCGATAGCCATCCGAAGCCCGGGTCCGGCGATGGCGTGGCACATGGTCTTACGGCCCTGTGATGCCGCCTGCGAAACAATAGCGTCGATCTCTGCTTCCTCGAACGCTGCATCTCGCGGCCCATGACCCGGTCGAGTGCTCGCCCCGCCTGTGGTTGCGAACTTGATCACATCCGCACCCGCACGGACCATCTCGCGCACCCTCTCACGCACGCCATCCGGTCCGTTGCCGACGCCGGAGGGCATCCGCGGATCAGCATAAAGCTGGTTGCGATGTCCAGATGGGCTTACCCGGTCTGACAATCCACCCGTCGGTGAGATGAGGTTTATCGACAGCATCAATCGAGGGCCAGATATCACCCCTTCTTCGATCGCAATCTTGAAACCTGCATCCAGCCCGCCGCCATCCCGTGCGGACGTGTAGCCGGACGCCAGCGTGTCTTCAAGAACGTTGGCTGTACGAAGGAATCGGAGCGATGCTGGATCATCGAGTCCCCAACGACTCATGATGTCGTAGTTCTCAGAAGCCAGGTGGTCATGGCAGTCGATCAACCCCGGCATGACGGTCATGCCTGTAGCGTCGACCACATCGGCGTCTGACGGAACCGTTACAGCTGCTCGCTGTCCTACCTCCACGATCCGTTCGCCATCGATCAGCACCGTGCTATCGACCACCGCCGCAGCACCGGTCCCGTCGATCAGGTTGCCCCCAACAATGGCTTTCAAGAGGTTCTCCTTTAGTGGCGCCGAACACGACCGAATCACTCTCAATGGTGTGAGAGTAGAACGTCCCGGCAGCATACCCGCGCTTGTCCCCATCTGCACTTTCCTGATGCGAGCTGGTGGAAACGCCACTAAGCCCACCGGAGCGCAGAACTCCTTGTATCATCCGCCCATCACCCCCGGTACTGGAGAGAACATGACCAGCGAACGCTACACATGGCTGAAATTGACGACCGAAGAAGCTATCGACCCAGATCTGCCTATCTGCGATCCCCATCACCATTTCTGGGACCGGCCCGGTAATCGATACATGCTAGACGAGTTGATGGAGGACATCGGCGGCGGCCACAACATCACCGAGACCGTCTTCATTGAGTGCAGCTCTATGTACAGAAAAGGCGGGCCGGATCTGATGAGCCCTCTGGGTGAGACCGAGTTCGTGCAGGGTCTCGCAGCCATGAGCGCCAGCGGCGGATACGGCGACACGAAAGTCGCTGCCGGGATCGTCAGTTACGCCGATCTCTCCGCCGGAGCTGCAGCAACCGAGGTGCTGGAGGCGCATATCGCAGCCAGTAGCAATCGGTTCCGAGGCGTTCGTAATTCGTCATGCTGGGACGAGGACACCAATATCCGGTCCTACAAGAATCCCATGTGCCATCTTCTGGCTGACCCGGGATTCAGAGAGGGGTTTGCGGCTCTCGACAAGCTAGGACTGAGCTTCGATGCGTGGCTGTATCACACGCAGTTGACCGAGCTAGCAGATCTGGCGAGGGCGTTCCCGGATGTGCCGATAATCCTGGACCACATCGCCGGTCCGCTCGGAATTTTCTCTTACGAGGGCAAACGGGCTGAGGTGTTTGAACACTGGAAGGCAGGCATGGCCGATCTTGCGACCTGCCCCAACGTGGTCATCAAGCTAGGCGGTTTCGGGATGCCCCTAGGCGGGTTCGAGTGGCACAAACGAGACGCGCCGCCATCTTCCGAGGACATCGCAAAGATCATGGGGCCGTACTACCGCCACTGCATAGGGCTGTTCGGGGTCGATCGCTGCATGTTCGAGAGCAACTTCCCGGTGGACAAGGTATCCAGTTCATACACAGTTCTGTGGAACGCCTTCAAACGAATCGCCGAGGGCTTTTCAGACACAGAGAAAGCTGCGCTGTTCCGAGACACGGCAGTACGGACGTACCGACTGGATTAGGAGCACGCGAGGGGACACCCCACGGGAGGACCTTGCAATGAGCCTGCGCAGGTGGGTAAACCTCACCCTTTAGGAACCAAACCCACACTGATACGGCGAAGAACCCACCCTGAGGCTCTCGAAGGGTGTGACCTACGAACACGCGTGATTGCGACGCTCTCGGCCTACAGCCTCGCTCCCTCCGCGGGAGAGGGCCAGATGCACAAAGAATGAAGGGGGGGGCCATTAGGCGGACTCTTCAACAGCCGTATATCGGTAGAGTTCCGAACATAGGAATTCGCGGGAATCTAGCCCGCTCGAAGTACCGACTAGGAGATCCCTCGCCTTGGGTTCAGGATGACTCAATGAGCGCGGTCCGATTCCAAAAAAGTCAGGTCGCAAGACAACGCCCATAAAAATAAGCCCCCAAGCATGGGGGTTAGATGCCGCCTGAGGTTGTTGGGCCGTCCTCGGAATCGCCGCCTCTGACCTCGTCCAGGAACGCCTCGATTTCGGCCGACAGCTCCACAGATTCCGACGACTCATCATTGTCATCATCCGTCGAGTCGTACTCATCCTCAAACCGCTTCACCATCTCGGCGAGGCGCGGATTATTTGTCATTGCGGGTGTCACCTGCGCGTACTGCTGCTCCCCGAGTTCGACCTCCGGGAGAGTGAGGTCCTTGAAGTTATATAGCGGTGCAAGAGCCTGAAGAGCTCTTGCCGCGCCTGCGTAGTCATTGTCCAGCTGTAGATACATCGGCAGATGCACCATCACCGTCAACGTCGCGAACCCCCGTGCCGTCGCGCCTACCCCGATTCCATTGGTCGCGGACGTCGGGCCTTCATAGCGACTTCGGGACAGCGTGACGCCGCCCAGGTCAGGTTCGATCTCCCAGCCCCGTGACGAGCCCGTGACAAGCAGCGGCCGGGAATGCGGGACCGAGTCATACATACCGCCGACGGTGATGTAAGTAGTCACCCCAAGTACCTCAAGCATTTGGAGAACCGACTCGTTGAAATCTTCCGAGTTGGAGTGCGGCTCCAGGAGATGTACCAGTACAAGGTCCGGCGCTTCATCCCGGCGAACGATCTCGATTTTCGAGTTCGGGCTGGTTATCTCACGCTCGCCGTCCACCCATTTCATCTCGGGTCGGTAGCGCGTGAAATCGTAGAAGTGTCCGGGGCGTCGTAGCCGTGCGACTTCTTCAGCCTGAAACATCGATGCCAGCCGTGTCAGGACGAGTGTCCCCACGTTACCGACGTTGATCCAGGGCCGAAGCATTACGATCGCATGCGGGTCCCGCAGCGGTACTTCCGGTGGGTCGAAGTCAAACCATCCAATTTCCATATTGAACTTACCCTAGCAAACCCCCTGCGAACGCCGCAACTGCATTAACTTGTGTTCATGCCCATTCTCGCGGATGTAATCCGCCACCCAGAAGTACCCAGAAGCACGGCCTTACAAACGGTCATGGCTCTTTGACCGTCTCCCCAGCCAAACCTATACTCGGCGCCCCCATGCCTGACAAAACCAATACAAAAGCCGACAACGACGACACAACTGACGGATCATCGTTGGCCCCGGATCAGCCGTGGCTGTACGAACGCACGAACGAAGCGATCGCATCAGATCCGGAACTGGTCAATTTGAGGCTGAAAGCCTTGACCCGGTTCAATACCGACGTCACCGGCCGAGCCGAGTTCATAAAGATCTATTACGGCATCAGTTGTGATTGCTCCACTGCGGCCGTCCTCAGCGTCGAAGCATCTGCAGACAAAACCCGTGAAGAGTTTCAAGAGGCCCTCCCCGCGTTACTTGGAAAACTCAAGCTTCAGGCTGTGGGATTCCGCCGTATGGATTGCGATTCTCACCTTCAGATGCGAATCCAGATGCTTGGGACTGCTCGTTAAAGGACCATAGCTAGCGGTGGAAGCCCGCGCCCAATAGAATTAGATCTCGAATCCCTAGCGATCTACCGGTCGCTGACTGAAAGGCTCGAATGCCCAGGCGAAAGCTGACACAGGAAGAGGCGCTTGAGGGAACTATCAAGTTCTCTGAACGCTACGTAGAACGGCGAGCGTACGAGTTTTTCCCGGAACCAGAAGTGGTTACGGAGGTTCAACGCGGCCTAGCAGAAAACCAGGTCGAGCACGGATACCGCTACTGTCCTTGAATGCCCCTGAGCGGCGATCCCGTGGAGGATCGCAAGAAGATCTGTCCCTGCGACAGGCATCATGAGGACATTGCTCGCGATGGCTTCTGTATATGAATGTTTTTCGTTAGCGAAGAGTTTCTTCGTGAGTACCAGGGTGCGGACGAGATCACCCAGACCATCGACGAGGCGGTCGCCGATGGGGAAGACCTTTTTGGCGGGGAATACATGTCCAAGTCAGAAGCCAACACCGATAAACGGGATGACGCATCTAACGAGTAAGCGGTTACACTGGACATAGACTTTTGTTAGTTCGCGCCTATGTGGGCGCAGCTAAATTCCAGTTCCAGACAATTCAGGAGCACGGGTTG
>Ga0115002_10001792_pt1 | contig 28984 bp, 24 predicted proteins | sample ArcticOcean_MG_C_8_FD_89576 | JGI IMG/M metagenome (GOLD analysis project Ga0115002, IMG submission 89576) | Marine microbial communities from western Arctic Ocean - ArcticOcean_MG_CB11_86 | ecosystem: Environmental > Aquatic > Marine > Oceanic | place: Arctic Ocean: Canada Basin | collected... | reverse complement strand
CGATTATCTTTTCGCTGTTTTCCTTTTGCCTCCATAAAAACCCGCCTTGGTCTCCACCTGAATATTTCCGCAAGCCTAACAAATGATCATTAGATGAAAAAGCCTTTGCGTTACGTGGGCCGCTTGGCGGTGCGTTTTTTTAGAGCCTCACCAGCATGGGACTACGGATTTCAGCGATGGAAAACGATGCGGAGGCTGATTAGGACGAAGTTTTTGATGTTTTAGAGGGCGCTGTTTGGCCCGAACTATTTGGAGATCCCATAGCCGTCGCGTTTCAGGGTAATGAAGCGGTTATTTCCGGCTTGTTGCCAGGCGCTCCAGATGCCGTCCGGCCATTGCACGCGGATTTCCGGGTCCTCGGCGCCACCCAGGCCGAAATGGTGCCAGCCGGCCTGGCCACTGGCCTAAATTTAAGGCAAGGAGGCCATCACGGGCAAAGTCCGTTTTAGCGATGATTTCAAACGAGACACTGTGCATCAGATAACTGGCACCACCCCGCTCGGTCTAGCCTGAAACGTCGTGACGCCGCCGCATCCTTCGGCTAAGGCGTTCATAGGCGAGTTCGATGGCGCCGACCATGCTCGTAGGCCACAATCAGCCCTAACGCGGTAATTATTTAGATGAACCTAGAACAGCCGTTGCACGCTTCCAGAAATATTCCAAGAAACCGGCAATTCCTTGGGGATAAAACATAGCAAAGATCAAAATCAGGAAACCAAAAATTAACTCTCTATAGTCAATAATATCACGCAACGGTTCTTGCAGCGCCATTAATACTCCTACCCCTAGTATTGGACCCCATAAGCGCCCTAGGCCACCAACTATCATCATTGCCATCAACAGCAATAATAAATTTAGGTTAAGAATTGTCGCTCCTGTAGCGCCATAATGGGCCGCATAAAAACCTCCAGCCATACCTGTAAATAACGAAGATGCCGAAAAAATTAGCATCTGGTACTTGAACCGACTTACCCCGCGACTGACCGCATAAAGCGGGTTATCGCGAAGCGCCTTAAAGGCGATTCCCATCGGGCTACGGACTATAAAAATTGAAAAAGCAATAGCCATAGATAGCATTGCTAGACCTATATAGTAATCACCCTTGATCCAGTCTTTCCGACCCAGCCAATCCCTCATGCCTAGATCTCCATACTTCGAGAGGGACATTGAACCACCGGTAAAGTAGTCGCAACCTCCTGTTTTCATTGGTCGAAAACAAGCGGTGTCCGTTTGAATCAATAACTGCATTACAGACACGATCGCTAGGGTAAGAAGAGCTGTATAGACGCCACTCACACGGAGACAAGCAGCACCTATAATTAAACTAGCTATCACAGCGAAAACTATACCAACTGGCCACGATGCCCAAAGTGACCATTCAGCATACTTAGCAAGCCATGCGGTGGTATAAGCTCCCATGCCAAAAATAGCCATTTGACCAAGGGAAAAAATTCCACCTATCCCCATTACCAAATTCCACTGGCTTACTATAGTGCCGTACATAAAGAATATTATTAAAAGTCTGAGCCAATACATCTTTAAACCCAGCCAGGGGAGAAGACATAGTATTGCCAGAAGAGCCACACCTATTAGTATGTCTCTATTGACTGGTTTATTAAAAAAACTTGTCATATTCGGGCTATTTCCTTATTTCCGAATACGCCATATGGGCGCCAGAGGAGAGCTAGGATTACCACGATTAGGAGAACTGGATAGCCATAACGAGCACCAAGGCTTAATTGGACTCCCGCCTCTACTAACCCCAAAATTAACGCCATATAAAGTGCGCCGGGCACACTACCTAAACCTCCAACAACGCAAATGATAAAAGCTTTCATCATTGGGTCGTAACCCATATAGGGCGCAAGGCTAGCTACTGAGCTAATCATGATCCCGGAAATTGCAGCAACTACACCACCGATAGCTAAAACTTGAGCGAAAACGCGCCCAACAGGCACACCGTTTAATTGGGCAGCATCACGATTTTGTGCCGTAGCCCTTATTGCTCTACCCATTTTAGTCTTAGTTAAGACGTAACTTATGATTAAAATAAGAAGAGCGGTAATTCCCATAATAATAAAATTTTGCCACGGTATAAAAACATCACTAACAAATACAGTCATACTCTCTGGAATCGAGATCATTACGCCTTCAGACCGGTCTATGCCAAATGGCTGCTTTTCAGGGTAGCTACCATAAATCTTTCTAATTCCATTCTCTAACATCATCGATAACCCCAATGTAGCAACGATGACATTCGTTTGAAACAACGGGCTCTTGTACATCCATTTAACAATGCCGTAATAAATTAAAAGACCAAAACAGGCGCTGATAATACAAGCTACTGGAAGGCCAAGCCAGTTTGGGAGACCAAAATGCATCACTGTGCTGAAAGACATGTAGCCGCCAATCGTCAGCAAAATACCATGAGCCATATTAAGCATACCCAAGGCACCCCATACGAGTGACAAACCGACCGCGCTGACGGCATAGATAGAGCCCATCAACAAACCGCTTACTAGAACTGTTATTACTGCATCCATTTTTTTCTCAAGTACCTAGGTAAGTTTTTAATAACTCGCGGTTTTTCATCAGATCATCTGGCGCACCGTTCCAAACGAAGCGTCCTGTATCGAGGAGGAAAATTTCTTTTGCAAGATCAGTCACTCTTGTAACATTCTCTTCTACAATAATGATTGTTTTTCCTTCAGACATAAGCAAATTTATCACCTTGTAGATCTGCTCAATTACTATAGGAGCTAACCCTAACGAAGGCTCATCGATCATTACCACTCGGCCATTGGTCATTAAGCCTCTGCCTATACCTAACATCCTTCGCTCACCGCCTGAGAGACTATTTGCGTGTTGCTTCTGGCGCTCTTCCAACTTGGGAAACAACTCGAAGACAGTTTCCAGCCTCTTCTCTAACTGCGATGAGCCTCCCTCCAAATAACCCCCCATTAATAAATTATCGCGCACTGTCATTTGAGGATAAACCAGATCACCTTGTGGCACATGAACAATGCCCCTAGCGACTATGCGATCCACCCGCTCGTGTGTGATATCTTGGCCAGCAAAAGTGACTGAGCCCTGAAATACTTTTATCAGGCCAGAGATCGTCTTCATTAATGTAGTTTTTCCATGACCATTGGGTCCTACAATTGCGCATAGGGTCCCTTCTTCGATCGTCAAATTTAAATCATGAATGACCGGTGTTGAGCCATAACCAGCAGTCAGGCCATCTATACGTATTAGAGGCTCAGACATTATTAGGAGCTCTTTCAAGAGCGTCGGACATTAACTCGGAAGCACCCTCACCAAGATAGACGTCAACTACCGTTTTATCAGAAGCCAGACCATCTGGTAGTCCCTCGTATATATTCTGGCCACGATGCATAATTATTATTCTGTCGGAAAGAGCTACTAGAAAACGCATCACGTGCTCAATAAGTAAGATGGTGACCCCTGCTTGATTAACTTTGCGTACTATTTCCATGATATCGTTTATTTCTTGAGCATTAAGCCCCCCAACAGGCTCATCCATCATTAAAATAGAGGGTTTAGCTGCAAGTGCTCCTGCCATCATAAGCAGTTTCCGCTTGTATACGGGTAAAGTATCGACAGATTTATCCATCTCACCGATCATGCCAACTAGCTCTAATGCCCACTCAGCTCGCTCAACAGAATCTTTACTAAAACGCGGGCCAGGAAATATACGGTTACTATGGCCGAAATACGAACCCACTAGGGTATTTTCTATCACAGTAAGGCTCTCAAAAGCTGCATTCAGCTGGAAAGTCCGAGCAAGACCCGAATGACAACGTTTTTGCGGAGGTGACTTGGTTATTTCTCGTCCCTCAAAAAATATTTGGCCACTATCAGCCGCAGTTATTCCAGAAATGACGTCAAATAAGGTAGTTTTTCCTGCACCATTAGGCCCGCCTATACCCAATATATCTCCACTATTTAAGGCAAATGATATTTCATCAACCGCCTTGACAGCTCCAAATGATCGGCGCAAGGAATTACAACGCAAAAGCTCCTGAGAGCCAGCATTAGGCGAATCACTCATTCAAGAGCTCCAACAAAGTCTTTTCAGGAATTGAGATAAAAGAAGTATAGGGGGAGAAATTATTCTCCCCCTATACCTACCAGACTATTTAAACCACGGAGGTGTCTGGAATTTCGCTTTAGTATATGGATCCGGAGCAATCAATATTGGTGGTTTTTTATGATCCGGGATCTGCAAGAACAAGTGAGGCATTCCTAGAGATGGATCGTTTTCGCTTACCTCTTGATCAGTTGGATAAGGCACTGCCGATTGGTATTCCGGATAGAACCTTGTGGTACCATTAACCCCGCGATAAATAAGAGACCGCAAGCGATCAGCAACCTTCACATTTTGATCAAAATCACCAGGCTCGCCACTACCGCCAGCCAAAGAAGCTGCTATTGCGAATAAGTAACAACCATCATAGGTCTGTGAACCAACCATTGGCGTAGATTTTTCTCCAAATTTGGCTCTATATTTATCCTGGAAAGCCATACCTGTCTTATCCTGCAGGGCACCAGTAACGGTAGAGTAGATTGTGCCATTAACAGATGGCCCTCCAATGTCTCTAAACGCATTAAGCGATGCCCCGTATTGGAAATACACAATACTATTGGTTGGATTGGGCGTAAACTGCAGCATAAACTGAGCCTGATCCTGTGGCAGCCAATGCGTACAAATGATGACAGCAGGATCAACTTCACGAACTTTAGCCAAAACCGGACCCCAATCTGTAGTTGGGAACGCAACAGTCTCGAAGAGTGCATTTTCAAAACCTGCCTCTGGCAGAGTGTCCCGCGCACCTTCAGCAATTCGCACACTATAACGCTGCGCGATTGTAATTATTGCGACTCTATTATTTGGCCGTGTCCAGAGTTTCTGACTTTCGAGCCCATTTACAAAGCGTACAACACCAGGACCATACCAAGTCTCAACAGGGTCATTCTGGAAACAAGAAAAATATTTTTCTGGATCCGAAGAAACTACGTCGTTCTGAGACTGATCGGTATTATTATGCAGATAGATAATTCCAGAGTCTGCAATCGTATCATACTCAGCCGTTGCCACACTGGCGTTATAGCCATTAATAATGGCATGCACGCCTTTACTGTCGATCATCCGCTGAAATGCAGGTATTACCTGATCAGGACCTTGGTCGGTGGTATCTTCAAAATGTGGCTCTAATGGCCTACCGAGAATACCTCCCATCGCATTAATCTCTTCAATGGCCATATTCAGACCATTTCTAAACTCATTTCCGTCTGCAGCTCCCCAGCCAGTATAGCCGGCTCCCTGCCCGACAGGTATTGGATCACCATCTGCGGCCTTAACACCCTTTGAAAAATTAATGTCTGCCAACATTCCGGCACCCAGTGCCGCGGTTCCCACACCGCCCAAAGCGGCTGTTTTTAGTATATCACGGCGCGTCTCATTAACTTTCTCAGCCTGTCGGTCTGATACCGATTTCTTAGAAAATATATGCATTGATTATCCCCCTGATTGTCGCTCAGAACCAAGCGATATTCTTGTGTTATAAACTTCAAAATTTTAGAGAATTAACTCTCCCTTACCCAATTTATATGACAAAACTCTGCCATGCGGGCTAATAGCCAATAGTTCGATGTGGCTATTCTGTATCATTAGAAACAAAAATGCCAGACATGCGCTGTAGATTTATTTTTTGGCCAACTTATTATTTTACTTGACCTTTATGACTCGCAAAAAAATGATCCACCCCGGATTCGCGATTAATTTCTGCGGTCTCTTGCAGTGGAGCTGCGAGGCAACGCATATTTACTGGGCGCAAATCAACCAGCGGCAACAGCGCGCTGCGGAATTGGAGGGGCGATAATATGACTGACCTAGACCTCTGTTATATGAGTGCTGGTGAAGCACTTTCGGCATTTCGCGCCAAATCGCTCTCCCCGGTTGAGCTGATGGCGGCTGTCATTGCTCGCTGCGAATCGGTCAACCCAGAGCTCAATGCTTTTACCTACACCTTCTTTGAGCGCGCGCTCGAGCAATCGAAAGCGGCGGAGAAGCGCTATGGCGCGGGTGAAGCGCGGGCGCTTGAGGGCCTGCCGCTCGGAATCAAGGATTTTCACGCGGTTGCCGGTGAGGTCACCACTTTCGGCTCCAAGATATTTGAGCACAATGTCCCAGATAACACGGCCCCCACCGTCGCCCGCCTGCTTGACGCCGGTGCAATCATGCATTGCCGCACCACCACGCCGGAATTCGCATATGCGCCAGCCACCCGTTCACCGCTTTGGGGGGTGACGCGCAATCCGTGGAATAAAGATTATACGCCGGGTGGCTCTTCCGGTGGGGCGGGCGCGGCGCTTGCTGCCGGCATGACCTTCCTCGCCGATGGCACCGATGCCGGCGGTTCGGTGCGCATTCCGGCCTCGGCCAGCGGTGTGGTTGGCTACAAAGCGCCGTTCGGGCGCAATCCGCTCGATCGCGACCACCCGCTCGAAAGCCTGCTCCATTACGGCCCGTTGACGCGCAGTGTCGGTGACGCGGCATTGATGCAAAACGTTATGTCAGGTGCCCACCCGGAAGATATGTGCTCGCTGCGTGAAGAATTGGTCATTCCCGAGCACCTTGACGCCATCAAGGGATGGAAAATCGCGCTTTCCATGGATCTCGGCTTTTTCGAAGTGGCGCCCGAGGTGCGCGAGAAAACCCTGGAGGCGGTTGAAACCTTCCGCGCACTCGGCTGCGAGGTTGATGAGGTCGCGCTCGATTGGAGCTACGGCATTCACGATCCCTATTTGCAATATTGGGAGGGCATGGCCGCCACCACATTGGCGCAATATCTGCCGGAATGGCGAGATCAGATGGATCCCTATATGGCCGGTATTATAGAGCACGGCGCCGGCCACACGGCGGCGACGCAATATCAATGCAATCTGGTGCGTGGCCAGATGTATCAGGCGCTGGCGCCTATTATGGAGCGCTATGATGTGATGATCTGCCCGGCCCTCTCTGTGCCTGCCGTCAAAGCCGAGCATGATATGGCTGATCCCGGTTTTCAGATCAACGGCAAGTCGACGGAAGCCTATCTCGGCTGGAACATGTGCTACCCCTTTAACATGGTCAGCCAATGCCCGGTGATGTGTGTCCCGAGCGGCTTCTGCCCTGAGACCGGTGTGCCTATCGGCCTGCAGATTGTCGGGCGCACCTTCGACGACCTCAGCGTCTTCCGCGCCGCCGCTGCGTTTGAGGCAGCTCGACCGCCACTCTATAATAAGCAGGGCACGCGGCCCTTTCTTTAGCCTGCCTTAAACAGCCTCAGCTGCCCTTTTGTCCGGCAGGCCGCGCTTCGTCAGCAATCTCGAATATGCCCAGCTTGGTTCTCGCGTGCAGGGTCTGGCTGCGCCAGCGCCCGAAATTCATGTCCATGGCGTGGTCTTGTACTTCCATCGCTGTTCCCGTCATTTGCGATCGTGAATTAGCGCAGCGCATATAGCGTGGCGGCGAAGAGGGGCGTAGGGCAGGTTGTAAAGCCGGGTGGTAGCCAGGGTGTCTCCTGAGTTTGATGGACCTGGCGCGCGTGCGCCGCTACTCTTGCGGCAGGACATAATAAAGGGGAGAATGAGACATGGCATACAACGCTACAAAGACCGGTTTAACTAGCGCATTTGACGATTGGACCAACGCCCTCAATGGAGGCGATCTTAAAACCTTCTACGCTTTCTTTGATCCGCGCTCGGAAATTCTCGATGAGGATTTTCCTTGGCGCATGAACAAGGAAGAATTCATGGACCATATCGGCTTCCATGCCGGTGTCACGGGGCATGCAGCGCTGTGGGAGCATTTCAAATGGATTCCGCGCGATGTCGACGCCAAGGTGTGGCACAAGCATACCGGTCAGGTTAGCGGCTTCTCGACCTTTCGCGGCAAGCCGGTTGATGCCGGCTTCCGTCAGCGCTTCATGGGTTTCACCACCAATTGGTACCACCACTCGAACACGTGGAAACTGATCAATTGGCATCAGAGCCCGCTCATGGGCCGCATCGAAGGCGCTTCGCCGAGTTGAACGGAGTAACAATATGTTGGACGAACAGGCCCGCGCGGCAGCAGGCGCGGTCGATGAGGCGCGCCTATGGCAGCGCATGATGGATATGGCGCAATTTGGTGCCACGCCGGCGGGCGGCGTTAATCGAGCCGCCTTTTCGCCTGAGGATATCGCGGCGCGCAAGCTGCTGATTGAATGGGCTGGTGAGTTCGGCTTTTCCACCGCGATGGACGAGATAGGCAACCTCTATGTGCGCCGCGCCGGCACCACCGATGAGGCGCCGGCGGTTACCGGCAGTCATCTCGACAGCCAACCCAAGGGCGGCAAGTTTGATGGCGCCTATGGCGTGGTCGGCGGTTTCGAGGCATTGGAGGCGATTGAGCGCGCCGGCATCAAAACGCGTCGCCCGATTGAAGTGGTGGCGTGGAGCAATGAGGAAGGCGGGCGTTTTCAGCCGGGCGCCATGGGCTCGGCCATCTTCGCCGGTGACTATGCGTTGAAAGATGCGTTGAACGCCGTCGATACCAATGGCGTGGTTCTGTCCGATGCGCTTCAGGAGACCCTGGATTCGACCCCCGGCATTGCCCGGCGCGCCATGCCCTATGCCATGGTGGGTTACGTCGAGGCCCATATCGAGCAAGGCCCGCGCCTTGAGAATGACAATCTCACCATCGGCGTGGTCTCTGGTGTGCAGGGCCTCACCTGGTATCGCGTCGAGGTGTTCGGCGAAGAAGCCCATGCCGGCACAGCGCCGCTCCAAGGCCGGAAAGACGCGCTGAAATCCGCCACTACCATGGTCGGCGCGTTGGAACAATTGATGGCCGATGAGAGCGATACCGTGCGCTTTACCGTCGGGCGTTTCGAATGCGGCCCCGGCGCGCCCAGCACCGTGCCGGGCCACGTGCTGTTCACCGTCGATTTCCGCCACCCTGATCTCGCCACCTTCGTTGATTTAGGTGGGCGTATCAAGGAAGTGTGCGAGGCCAATGCGCGCGGCTGTGAGGTCACGGTCGAGCGCATCATCTATTCCGAGCCGGTGATTTTTGATCCTAGCGTCATCGATGTGGTGCGCACCGCCACCCAAGCGCTCGACCTACCGCATATGGAGATGGTCTCGGGCGCTGGCCATGACGCCATGCATGTCGCCGGACTTTGCCCTGCCGGCATGATCTTCGTGCCGTGCGAAAAGGGCCTCAGCCATAACGAGGCCGAAAGCGCCAGCGCTGCCGATCTTGCCGCCGGTGCGCGCGTGCTTGCCGCCAGCCTGGTCGAGTTGGCCAACGCTTGAAGCATGGCAAATTTCTCTGCGGACGTCGCCATTGTTGGGGCAGGCAATGCCGCTCTTTGCGCTGCTCTGGCGGCAGCGGAAAAAGGCGCCACAGTGGTGGTGTTGGAAGCTGCCCCTGAAGGCGAGCGCGGTGGCAACTCCGCCTACACGGCGGGCGCCATGCGCATCACCTTTGACGGTGTGGAGGACCTGAAGAAGCTGATTCCCGATCTTAGCGAAGAAAATATAGCTAGCACGGATTTCGGCAGCTATTCGTTTGATGATTATTTCGACGATTTGGCTCGGGTCACACAATACCGCGCTGATCCCGATCTGGCAGAAATCCTAATTGGCCAGAGCTTTGAGACTGTGGAGTGGATGCAGGGCCAAGGCGTGCGCTTCCAGCCGAGCTATGGCCGCCAGGCTTTCAAGGTCGGTGATCGTTTCAAATTTTGGGGCGGCCTTGCGGTCGAGGCCTGGGGCGGCGGCCCCGGCTTGGTGCAATCCCTTTTCGATGGCGCGGAGAAGGCCGGCGTGCGCGTGATCTATGAGGCGCGGGCGCGCGAACTGGTACTCGATAGCGGGCGCATCAAGGGCGTGCGCGCGACAATGCGCGGCGGCGAAACTCTCGATATTGAAGCGGGTGCGGTGGTTCTGGCGAGCGGCGGCTTTGAAGCAAATGCGGAAATGCGCACGCGCTATCTCGGCCCCGGATGGGATCTCGCCAAGGTGCGTGGCACGCGCCATAATATGGGCGATGGCATCCGGATGGCACTCGAAGCGGGTGCGGAACCCTACGGCAATTGGTCCGGTTGCCATGCGGTGGGCTGGGATATGAACGCGCCGCTTTACGGCGACCTGGCTGTCGGAGATGGCTTCCAAAAACACAGCTACCCCTTCGGCATCATGGTCAATGCCGAGGGCCTGCGTTTTCTTGATGAGGGTGCGGATTTTCGCAACTATACCTATGCCAAATATGGTCGCGAAATTTTGAGCCAGCCGGGGCAGTTCGCTTGGCAGATATTTGATGCCAAAGTGACGCATCTACTGCGCGATGAATACCGCATCCGCGAGGTGACGCGCGTCACGGCGGAAACCATTTCGGAACTGGCGGCCAAAATGGAGGGCGTCGATGCCGGGCAATTGCGGCGCAGCGTAGATGGCTTTAACGCCGCCGTGCAAAGTGATATTCCGTTCGATCCCAACGTCAAGGATGGCCGCGGCACTTTGGGCCTCGATGTTGCTAAATCCAATTGGGCCAATGCTCTCGATACCGCGCCCTATGAGGCCTATGGCGTCAGCTGTGGCATTACATTCACCTTTGGCGGGCTGCATATTGATGGCAAAGGGCGCGTGCTGGATGTGGCGGCAGACCCAATCCCTGGCCTCTATGCGGCGGGCGAGTTGGTCGGCGGCTTATTTTATTTCAACTATCCGGGCGGCACCGGGCTCACTTCCGGTGCCGTGTTCGGCCGCCTCGCCGGGCGCTCGGCGGCGTCTTAATCCCAGCTGCGTTACTCCGCCGCTTCGCCGAGCTCGGCGATATTGTCGTTCCAGTGATCAGCGGAGCGGGTATTGACCGATGCGCGGAACTGATCGGTTGATATGGGCAGCAGTTCGCCGGTGCCCCAATTGACGATAACGCAGTAGCGCCGCACCATATCCATATTGTTGATCTCGCCCTTGCGGTAGCGCGCGGCCACTTTTACGGGATCTTCGGCCAGCCAGCCGCGCCTCGCCTTGGCGATTTCGCGCCGCGCTTCTGTGGTGGCTTCAATATCGATTTCATATTCAGCGAGATCGATGTCGACCACCTTTAGCACCACGCCATAATCGATCTTGGCGCGCTCAATCGAGACATAATCATCTTCTACATCCAGCATCACAGCTGCTGGATCGCGTTCAAGCGGATCGCCGAGGCCGCCGCCGCCGGCGGTCGGGCGGCTGAACATATCGCCTGATTTAATCTCTACATCCGAGAAAATCGTGCCGAGCCATTCTTTCTCGCCGGTCTCAGCACGTTTGACCCAGAGGCCATGCGGCAGGGACGGCAGGCCGCCCTTGATGCCCCAAACGATGGCCCGTTCGCGATCACAAATATAGGACAGCACCGCATCTTCCGCTTCGCGCAGCGTGCTGGTTTTGACCACGCCGGTGCCGCCGCGGAACTTACCCGGGCCTGCCGAATCGCGCAGAATTTCGAATTCGTTGGCGAGGATTGGCGACAGTCGCTCCTGGCCTTCGATCGGCTGGGTTTGCAGGCCAGTGCCAAAGCAGGCGGTGGTGACATTGCAGCCATCCTTGGTGGCGCGTCCGCCCCAACCGCCCGGCAGCCAATCATAAAACATGAACATCGGCTTGCCTTTATGGCGCGTATCGCGCCCGCCGGTCAGCAGATATTCGAGATTGAAAGCGCAGGCGATGGCGCGTTCTGGGATGATGTCGGACCAGATTTCATAGATCGAGTTCATGATTTTCTCGAACGGCATGAGGAAGCCTGTCACCGCCACCGGCCACGGCGCATCGACAATCGAATCCTTCGGCGCGATCACCTTGATCGGCCGGTAGAAGCCGGAATTAAGCGGCAGGTCGGGGAAGTAGGTTTTCATGCCGGCGACGACGCCCGAGAACGTGGCGCCAAAGGCCGAATTGTAGAGCGTGCTGATGCAACCGTGGCTGCCGGTGAAATCATAGGTCGCCTCGTCGCCCTTGATGGTGAGTTTCACCCGGATCGGAATGAGGCCCTCACCCTGGCCGGGGTCGCGGTCGATATAATCCACCGTTTCCCACGAGCCGTCGGGAAGATCAGCAATGCGCTGGCGCGTTGCCTGCTCGACATAATCCTGCACTTCCTTGAAGCCGGTGACCACCGTGTCTTTACCGTATTTATCCACCAGGCGGAGGATTTCGCGCTCAGCTACGCGGGTGGCTTCGGTCTGCGCACGCATGTCCCCGATCACTGATTTGGGGTCGCGCGTATTGGCGGCGATCATGTTGGCCACATCTTCGCGCAACACGCCCTGATCGACGATCTTGACCGGTGTGATGCGGATTCCTTCACGGAACATTTCCCGCGCATTAACGTCGAACGAGCCCGGCACGCTGCCGCCCACATCCGACCAATGGCCGTTCGATTGGCTGTAGGCGATGATCTCATCACCGACGAAGATCGGGCGAATTAAGCGGACATCGTTGAAATGGGTGCCGCCGGCATAGGGGTCGTTGATGATGAAAACGTCGCCCGGCTTCATCTCGCCCTTGAAGACGCGGATCACATCCTTGCAGGTGTAATGCAGGGTGCCGACATGAACGGCGATATCCTGATTGCCTTGCGCAATGGAATCGCCGTTGGCGTCATTCAGCGCCGAGGAAAAATCCCGGTTATAGATGACAAAGGAATAGCAGGTGCGAAGCACCTGCTCGGCCATCTGATCGACGGCGGTGATGAAGGAGTTTTTCAGTACCTCAAAGGTAACGGGATCGAGGGTGAGGCCACTTGCAGTGCCTGTTCGTTTATCACTCATTTTGAATCCTCCGAGACGTAAATTCGGATATTGTGCCACTCGTCCACTTCGACCCGCACACCGGGCGGAATCACCGTGGTTGAATCAAGCTGCTCAACAATTGCCGGGCCATTGAAGGTGGAACCGGCGCCAAGCTCTTCGTGTTGATAGATAGGCGTGTCCACTGGCGTATCCAGCTCATCAAATGTCACCATGCGGGTCGCGCTAGCCGTCGGCGTGCCGCCGGTTTTCTCGTGCCTCTGCAGTTCGGCTTTTTGCGTGACGCCAATGGCGGTCAGGTTGAGGCGGAACAAATCGACCCCTGCATCGTCGCGGCGGAAGGCATATTCGCGCTCATGATCGCGATGGAAAGCCTCGATCGCGTCATTCACTGAATTAAACGGCGCGCCGACCGAAACCGTGAGCGAGCGCCACTGGCCTTCATACATCATGTCGATGGCACGTTGCAGCAGCATGTCGTTGGCGGCGACGCCTTCAGTTTCCAAGCGCTCGCGCGCCTCGTTCTCCATTATGGTGAACTTCGCCTCGATATCGCTTGCATCCGCGTCACTGGCCGGCATCAGATAGCTCTGCGCCAAGTCGTGACGGATATCGACGAGCAAGCAACCGAGTGCCGAGGTGACGCCCGGATTGGGCGGGACAATGACGGTCGGAATCGCCAATTCCTTGGCCAGCGCCACGCCGTGCAGTGCTCCGGCGCCACCGAAGGCGACCAGAGCGAAATCGCGCGGATCATAGCCGCGGCTAATGGAGATCAAACGCACCGCATCGGCCATATTGGCGTTGGCGACGCTGACAATCGATTTGGCGGCATCGTCCATGCTCATGCCAAGCGGCTCGGCAACGCCGGTTTTTACCGCTTTTTCGGCGGCATCGCGGTCGAGCGTGATATTGCCGCCGGCGAGCGAGGTTCCGAGACGGCCCAAGGCGACATTGGCGTCGGTGTTGGTCGGCACCTCATTGCCACGGCCATAACAGGCCGGACCCGGATCGGCGCCGGCCGATTGCGGGCCGTTATGGAGCGCGCCGACATCGTCGATCCAGGCGAGCGATCCGCCGCCGGCGCCGATTGTCAGTACTTCGATGCTTGGGAAGCGGATCGGATGGCCAAACTCGATACCCCAATCCTTGGTGACGCGCGATTTGCCGCCATAGACCAGCGAGACATCGCAGCTGGTGCCGCCCATATCGAGGCCGATGGAATTGTCATAGCCGCACAGCATGGCGATGTGGCGGCTAGCAATGGCGCCGGCGGCAATGCCGGAGCCGGCTAGGCGCCCGGCGAAGCGCTGCGCCGTAGCCGGCGTCATTACGCCGCCACCAGAATGCAGCAGCAATAGGTCGCTGGCGTAGCCGCCCTCTTTGAGCTGCTCGCTCATGCGCTGGACATAGCGGCCAATTACCGGGCTCAGGATCGAATTGACCACCGTGGTCGAGAAACGTTCATGCTCGAAAATTTCGGGCAGGGTGTCGCTCGATGTAATGATATCGGCGTCCGGCATCTCGGCTTGGAGAATTTCTTGCAAGCGCTGTTCATGCACCGGGTTCATATAGGAGTTCATCAGACAGATGGCGACCGACTGGACGCCGCGCTTTTTGAGCACCCGCGCCGCTTCGCGCGCATCGTCTTCGTTGAGCGCCTCGACGATCTCACCCGCCTGATCGATGCGCTCGCTCACCACCAGCCGGTCACGGCGGCGGATATAGGGTGGCGCCACATCTTTATATGTGTCCCAGAGTTCCTCTTTGTTGGCGCGGCGGATCTCGATCACATCGCGGAAGCCGCGGGTGCAGACCATTGCGGCCGGCGGCAGGCGTCGTGTAATCAAAGCGTTGGTGGCGACCGTGGTGCCATGGGAAAACAGCGAGACATCCTTGAGATTAACCTTCGCTTCTTCGAGGCCGTTCATGGCGCCTTCAAGCGGATCCTCCGGGGTCGATGGCGTTTTGGCCACGCGCACCTTGCCGCTGGTCTCGTCCATGATGCAAATATCGGTAAAAGTTCCGCCGATATCGACGGCTACCCTAAGATTCGACACGCTTGCCCCGCTTTGCTGAATTGTTCATGAGGGGCCACTTTATTCCTCGCTTACGGCAGGTCAATTGTACAAATTTAGGAGTGTGACTGGCCTCTTGCCCAGCGCAACGCGATGACGGTGAGAAGGCTGAGAGCAGCGAAACCCGCCACAAGTGGTAACAGCGTGCCGTCAAAGTTTTGCCCGATCAAAGTGCCGAGCGCGGCGGCGATAAATAGGCCAACGGAGCCGATAACACTGGCGGCAACACCGGCAATATGGCCGAGCGGCTCCATCGCCATGGCATTGAGATTACCGAATAAAATGCCGAGGCAAAAGAACATGGCGGCGAGATAGAGCATCATGCCCCAGAGCGGCGGAATGCCCTGGAAGGAATAGGCGACCGCGAAAAATATGAGCGACATGGCGGTCTGGGTGAGTGCGGAGGAGCGGCAGAGCGTGCGCATATCGATGGTTGCCACTAGGCGGGAATTTGCGATGGTGGCGACACCCACAGCCAGTGCCAGACCGGAAAAATAGAGCGGGAAATAATCCCCGACCGCATAAACATCCTGAAATATCTGCCGCGCGGAGTTGATGTAGCCAAAAATCGCCCCGAAGGCGAAGCCGCTGGCGATGGTGTGGCCCATGGTTGTGCGGGTGGCCAAGGTCTCCCGCATGGCGGCGGCGATCGGACGCAAGGCGAAACGCATGCGCGCTGATTTTTCCAGAGTTTCCGGCTGGCGCAGGGAGAACCAGGCGAGGACGGTCACGCCCAATATCAGGAGAAAAACAAAAATGAATCGCCAGGGTGCAACCAGCAATATGCCCTGACCGAGGAAGGGCGCGAGGATTGGTCCGGCAATAAAGACGGTAATGATGATCGACATAATACGCGCCATGGCCGGCCCGGCGAATTGATCGCGCACCAACGCCATGGTGACAATACGCGGTCCGGCGGCGCCGAGACCCTGGAGAAAGCGCCCGGCCAGCATGGTCGGAAAATCCGTTGCCACCAGGCAAAGAATGGTGCCGCTGACGAAGACAGCCAGGCCCACGTAAATCGCAGGCTTGCGTCCGGTGCTGTCTGACAGCGGCCCGTAAAATAATTGCCCGAGCGCCATGCCGAGAACCAGGGCGGTGACGATATGCTGCGTCTGGTTGTCGCTGCTGGTCCCAAGGTCCTGCCCGATCAATGCCAGCGCCGGAATCATGACGTCGACTGAGAGCGCAAACACCGACATCATAAACGCCGCAAGGACGATGAATTCGGCGCCGCGCAAGGCTGGTCGCGCCTGCGTTGAGGTCATGTCGGGAATAAGTTTCTCTGTTCGGGCTTGGTTATGTGCGCGTCTGAAGCTGGGCGCGGAAGAAGGCTACATTTACCACCAATTCCGGTAAGAGATAATGAAATAGTTGGCAGACTGGGCGAATTTCATCGAGCGGCGCATCGCGCTTTGCCCCCGCTTGCAGGGCGTCGGCGTTGAGGTCGCCGGGGTTGGGCAGATCGTTCGCCAACTCCAGCGCGCGATCATAAACCCGATTGGCCAGCGCCCCATGCATATCTGTCTGGGCGGAAGGTTTGAGGTCGTTCCAGGCGAGCGCAAAATAGCTCGGCCAGCGGGCCAGGGCGCGGTAGTCGGTGTTGACGAACGGCAACCCTAATGTCGCCATTATATCGTCATAGACGGCCTGTGTCGGCGCATCGGCATGGTGGCGTTCCATCAGCAGGAAAGGCACCGAGACGTCCGGTGCATGGCGGCCTTCAAAGGGCGGCGCCGTATTATCGGCTTTGCCGAAACTGCCGCCTAACAACAACCCCCGGGTCAGGCTGGCAATCATCAGATAGGGGAAATTGCCATGCGAGAAGATCTCGATCATGGCGCGGATATTGTCGATCTCGCGCTCGCCATAGCCGTTATCGCCAAGCCGCTCGGTGAGCGGCGGCGGCGCCAGTTGCATCACTTCCGCCTCGCAATAGGTGCGCAGTTCGCGCACCGCAGCGATGAAAGGCCGGCTCGTCGCGAGTGGCCGCAGGCCGCGCCACAATTCGCCGAAGAAATTCGGATAATGGGCGTAGGCCATGGTCACCACACCCATCCACGGCACCTGCAACAGCTCTTTCATGTCATTGTAGCGCGCCGCCAATTCGCCCGCCGCCGCATATTCCGGCAAGGGGTGGATGGCGGGCAGCGGGTCCGGCAATTGGCGCGGCGGTATGCCCAAGCCGAGAGTTGTGCTCATGACAGCCTCGGCAATTGCGTAAGATCGTTATTGCCAGTATTAAATCCCGGCATCAAATTCGGCAGCAGGGGGGAGCTGGTGCTGGTGTTTGTCGGCGCGTTGGCGCCCATTACGTTCATCATCATTTTACATTAGCAGGATTAATCACATGAGCACGAAAATCGGATTCATTGGTCTTGGCACCATGGGCAAAGTGATGTCGCGCCGTCTGATGGCGGCGGGCTATTCGCTGACCGTCTGGAATCGTACCGAGGCAAGCGCGCAAGAGCTGATCGCAGAAGGCGCCACTTGGGTGAATTCGCCGAAAGAGGTCGCCGCTGCATCGGATGTGGTCTTCACCATGACCAGTGATGCCGCCGCTTCGGCGGAGGTTATTTGCGGCCCGAATGGTGTGCTGGAAGGCACCCATGAGGGACTGGTGGTAATTGATTCGGCGAGCATTGCGCCCGAGGCTTCGCAGGCCAACGCGGCGCAGGCCGAGGAAAAAGGCGTGGCGCTGCTGGATGCGCCGGTCTCCGGCGGGCCGAAAGTGGCGGAAAAAGGCGCTCTCGGCATTATGGTCGGCGGCTCGGAAGAAGGCTTCAAGAAAGCCGAGCCGATCCTTAATGAACTTGGTAAAATGGTGCTCTATTGTGGCGCCAGCGGCAACGGCACGACCCTTAAATTAATCGCCAATCTGGTCATGGGCGTGGCCATTCAGGCTTCTGCTGAGGCTCTGGTGCTTGCGGCGAAAATTGGCATGGATCCGCAAGTAGTGATCGATATCACCTCGCTGCCCGGCACCGGTCCGCAAACCGGCGCCATGGCAACACGTGGGCCGCGCATGGTGAAGCATAATTTCTTCCCGCCGCATTTTTCCACCAACAATATGGACAAGGATTTGACCGGCGCTATTCGCCTGGCTGAAAAACACGGTGTGTCCTTGCCAACCGTCAGCGCGGCACGCGAGACGCTGCGTGCGGTAAAATCCCAAGGCAATGGCCATATTGATTCGAGCGCCGTGGTTACCGTGCTCGAAGCCATGGCCGATACCTCAGTCTGCAACGAATAAACGCATCACTCGACATAGGAGAACAAGAAAATGACAAAAACAAAATTAGTGCCCAAGAGCTGGATTCCTGCCGGCCCTTACAGTCTCGGCACGCAACTCGGAAATCTCGCATTTCTCTCGGGCCAAATTGCCACCGCCAATGATGGCTCGATTATCGGCGATACGGTTCAGGCGCAGACGGAAATCATCATCGATAAGATGGTCGAGATTTTGGATGAGGCCGGTATGACCTTGGACGATGTGTTGCAGACCACTGTCTATCTGCAAACGCTCGATGATTATAACGGCATGAACAAAGTCTATTCGGCGCGTTTCAAAGAAACGTTCCCGGCGCGCGCCACGGTGCGGGCAGACCTCGCCGGCGCCGGTTTGCTGGTCGAAATCTCCTGCATCGCCGGGCGCGACTAGGCTGTCGGTCGCCGGAAGCGGCCAATCCGGCCCAGCTAGCCAGCCGACATGAGTAACAAGTAGGTATGAGCAAAAAGCCGGTCTTGATGCTGACCCATGTAAGCGCTCGGGATGGCGGGCAGATTGCCGTCATCCTGGGTGCGTTGGGCTATCCGGTAGAAACGCGGCGCGTCAATAAGGGCGATCCGTTGCCGGAAGATATCCAAAAGTATGCTGGTTTCGCCTCTTTCGGCGGGCCGGTGAGTGCCAATGATGATCACGTGGATTATATCCGCGCCGAGATCGATTGGATGGGCCGCGTGTTGGCGGCAGATAAACCACTCCTCGGCCTTTGTCTCGGTGGCCAACTCATGGCGCGGGCGCTTGGCGCGCGGGTCGCGCCGCACTCGGAAGGGCTCTACGAGTTCGGTTATTTTCCGATTACGCCGGTGGGCGAGAGCGATGATTTAAAAATGACTGCGCCGTTGCAGGTCTTTCACCGTCACGGTGAAGCGTTTGAACTGCCCGCCGGCGCCCGGCATTTGGCCACGCGTGAGACTTACCCCAACCAGGCGTTTCGCTATGGCGCTGCCGGTTTTGCTCTGCAATTTCATCCCGAAGTTAACGATGCGGTGCTCAACTCCTGGCTCAACTGCCAGCCGCCGCCGGTGGATTTGGGCTATCCGGGCGCGCAGAGCGCTGCCGAGCAATTCTCTGCTCACGCGTCTCATCAGGAAGCCATGCATGGCTGGCTGCATGATTTTTTGCTACACTGGCTTGCCCTCGGGCTATAAATCTTAAGTAAATTATGGTTAATATGTTTCTCAGGCAATGTAATCTCTTGCGTGGGTCGTAGCTTTAGGGAGAGCCAGGGGTATGATTTTTCGTCAGCTATTTCATCAGGAGACGGGCACCTATACGTATCTCCTGGCGAGCCGGCCCGGCGGCGAGGCGATGTTGATCGATCCGGTGGTGAGTCGTGTGGATCGTTACATGCAGCTCCTGGAAGAGCTGGATCTCAAGCTGGTGAAGGTCGTCGATACCCATGTCCACGCCGATCATATTACCGCCATGGGCGAGCTTCGCGACCGCACCAAATGCGTCACCGTCATGGGCAGTGAAGCGCCGGTGGATGTGGTTTCCATGCGCGTCAATGATGGCGATATGGTGTGTATTGAGGGCATCCAACTTGAGACGCTTTATACGCCGGGGCACACCATCGATTCCTATTGCTTCAAGATGGCGGACCGGGTGTTCACCGGCGATACCCTGTTGATCCGGGGCTCCGGGCGCACTGATTTTCAAAGCGGCGATTCACGCTCGGCCTATCACTCGATTTTCAACAAGCTGCTCACCCTGCCGGATGAGACGCTGGTCTATCCCGGGCATGATTATAAGGGTGATACCATCAGCACTATCGGTGAGGAGAGGGCTTTCAATCCACGCCTTCAGGTCGCCAGCGCCGATGAATATGCCGATATCATGGATAATCTCAATTTAGCCAATCCCTCACAGATGGACGTGGCAGTGCCGGCCAACATCGCCATCGGCCTCGGCCAGCAGGATGAAGCACATCCCAATTGGGCGCTTAGTGTTGGCCAATTGATGGCCTTGCAGGAGCGGAGCGACATCGCCCTGGTGGATTGGCGCGAAGACAGTGAGCGCGCGAGTTACGGCCAAATACTAGGCTCCATCCACGCACCTTACGGTGCGCTTGAGACGCTGATCGGGCCAGGTGGCCTGTTGCGTGAAATGGCGGCGGCGGCGGATAAGCAACTGATCTATTACTGCGCTTATGGTGAGCGCTCGGCCATGGCAGTTCATGCCTCAGAGGAAAACGGCCTGGCCAATATCCGCCATCTGATCGGCGGTATCGCCGCCTGGATCGAGGCCGGCGGTCCTGTCCAGAAGGACTGATTAGCTGAATAATATGACGCCGCGCAGCCAAATGCGCTCAGACACTCCAGGCGCCGGTGAACTTATTGACCTCGAGGGTTTTAACAATATCACCCTCCGGTGAAACAGTATCCGCGCGCAGAAATTCTTCGCCGTGGCTGCGAATGGCGCCGACGGCGCGGTTGCTGCGACCTTCCTGGCGGAAGCGCTACTCTAATATTTGCCTGACATCTTCCGGCGACAGTTCTTCCTTGGCCAGCGTGACATAGGTGAACAGGTCATAAAACTTGATCATCCGCCATTCTGGCCCATAGCGCTGCCAGCACCTTGACCTTGATCAAGCGCGCTTTTGTTCGGCCCTTGCCATGCCATGGCGCTGGGTCAACCAAACGCCGGCGAGAATAATAATGCAGCCTGCGGCCTGTAGGGGCCCAAGGGCTTCGGCCAAAATCAACCAACCGAGGATTGCCGCGATCACCGGTTCGCCGAGAAAGGCGACGGCGGTGAAGGAGGCCGGCAAATGGGCTATCGCATAAGCCGCGAGCCCTTGGCCAAGCACATGCACCAGGAGGGCGAGGCCGATAATCATCGCCCAGCCGAACAAACTGTTGGCAACGAAGCCCTCGCCGGTGAGGAGCGCCGCGAGCAGCAGCCCCGGCAGGCTGAATAGGCCGCTCCAAAACATGATGGCGCCAGTCGGCAAACCGGCGCGGAGATGCTTGATGGTAAGCAGGTAGGAGCCGAAGAAAAACGCGGTCACGATGCCGAACATGTCACCGAGAAAATCACCTCCGCCAAACGCCAGCGACGAGCCCAGCAAGCAGGCACCGCCAATCAGGGTGACGGCAAAGCCGACGAGAAAGCCGCGCGAGACCCGCTCGCCGAACAGCAGCCGGGCGCCGATGATGACAAAGATCGGCGAGGAGCAGGCGAAGAAGGTGGAGTTGGCCACATTGGTGAGGGTGATCGACCAGTGCCAAAACACCAGATCGCCCGACCAGCACAGCCCTGAGAGGGCCAGCACCAGCCAGTCGCGGCGCCCGATCCGGGTTGGCTCCCGATGTTTGCCCGTGACGCCATTGCCCGCAAATTTGGGGCGGCGCTCAAGCGCCAGCCAAAGCACCAGAAAGGGTAGGGCGAAAGCGATGCGGAAGAGGGCGGTGCTGTTGGGGCCAAGCTCGGAGAGACGCATAAAGATTGGCGCAAAGCCGACTCCCGCAACGCCGAGCGCGAGCGCGACCATAGCCAGGCGTGTGGGGGGGCGAAAGGATGTGGCGGTGATGGCGTTCTCCTGAGGCACTCGAATTTCTTGCGCGCCTGTCGGATTGCGCGCGAAGGAAGCTTATCGCCTGCGGGGTGCGGCTGACCAGCCTGCTATGGGTAGCGTAGATATGGGTGCCGGGCGGCGATCGCAGCGCTTGCCTCACCCCCTCGGCTATGTTGCCATGGCGGCACTGCAAAAGGGGGGATTCGATGAAGCTCGGCATGTTTATGATGCCTGTCAATGATCACAGGCGCGGCACCCATACGGTGCTTCAAGAAGATGTTGAGGTCGCGGTTGAATGTGATCGTCTCGGCTTTGATGAGTTTTGGGTCGGTGAGCATTACACTACCTTGTCGGAGCCGGTGTCCTGCCCGCTGATATTCCTCGCCAATCTGATTGCGCGGACCGAGAAGATTAAGCTCTGCACCGGCGTGATTAATTTGCCGCAACGCCATCCGGCCCAGGTCGCCGCCCACACCGCCATGCTGGATCATCTCAGCGACGGCCGGTTGGTGATGGGTGTTTCGCCTGGCGGGCTGGTGAGCGATTTTGAGATTTTTGGCGTCACCGACCTCACGGTGCGGCGCGAGATGGCCGGAGAATGTATCGATACGGTCTTGAAGCTCTGGGCCACCAAGCCGCCATATAATATTTCCGGCAAATATTGGAACATCCGCCTCGATGAACATTCCTATCCGGATCTTGGCGTCGGCGAGCTAATCAAGCCCTATCAACAGCCCCATCCGCCGTTGGTTGCCTCAGCCATGAGCCCCAATTCCGGCAGCGTCCATACCGCCGCCATCAAGGGTTGGGGTGTGATCTCTGCTAATTTTGTGCCGACATCCACCATCAAATCCCATTGGGATGGTTTTGTTTCTTCATGCAAAGAGGTCGGGCGTATACCTGAGCCCGCCGATTGGCGGGTTGCGCGCACCATCTTCGTTGGCCCTGACGATGCGGAGGCCATGGCCTATGTGCGCAGCCCCGATAGCCCCTTCGCACATTATTTTGGCTATCTGGTCGAGCTCATCAAACGCGCCGAGTTCCACGCCATCATGAAGGAATCGCCCGACATGCCAGATGACGCGTTGACGATGGAGTATGCCTGCGAAAATTTTATCATCGCCGGCAGCCCGGAGAGCGTGACCGAACAAATCCTCGCACTGCGCGAAGAGATCGGCCCGTTTGGCACGCTCTTGATGACGGCAGCGGATTTACAAGGCCCGGCGCACCGGCCGAAAATGCTCGCCTCCATGGATTTGATGGCCAACGAGGTGATGCCGCGCCTGCGCGCCGCGCTCGGCGACGGGTCGGGTTCCTAGAGCATGTCACGCTCGCATGCGCTTAACCGAGGTGTCCTATCTCTTTGGTGTTTAAGCAAATCCACGTCGCAGGTGGTTCCATCTGCTCGGGTTTTGCCTTTGCTTTGGCCACGTCGCGTTTCCTCGTCATTCTTTAAGGTTTAGAATTCCGGGAGTCTACACGTCTAGAATTTAGTCCACCAGGGCTTACGACCATTCAGCCCAACCATGGGAATGCCGGTCATCATCGACGCTGCATGGGTGAGCGAGCGCATGTCGTTGGGGTCCAGGTCCGCGACCTTGTTCTTGCCGCAGGAGCGGGCGAAGAGCTGGATTTCCATGGTCATGGCGTTGAGAAAATTGGTCACCCGCTCCGCTGCTTCTTCCACATCGAGACGCGCCATCAGCTTCGGTAATTGCGTGGTGATGCCGACTGGGCAGAGGCCGGTATGGCAGTGCTGGCATTCATAGGGCGTGGTGCCGAGACGCTCATAATCCTCGAGATATATCGGCGCGTGACAATTGAGCGCAATCATCGGCGCGGTGCCAAGATAAACCACGTCGGCGCCCAACGCCAAGCATTTGGCGGCGTCGGCGCCGTTCTTGATGCCACCGCCGACGATCAGTTTGATATCGTCCTGTTTGCCCATGTCGTGCAGCGCTTCAACCGCTTCGGCCACGGCGGCAATGGTTGGAATGCCAGCATGATCCAGTTGGACCGCCGGCGAGGCAGCGGTGCCGCCTTCCATGCCGTCAAAGACAATGGCGTCGACATCGGCCTTGCAGGCTATGCGCACATCATTGGCAATGCGCGATGCGCCAACCTTGATGGAAATAGGCACTTCGTAATTGGTCACTTCGCGGATCTGCTCAAGCTTCATATAGAGGTCATCGGCGCCCATCCAATCGGGATGGCGGCAGCCGCTGCGCTGATCAACGCCGGGCGGCAGGTCGCGCATCTTGGCCACTTCCTCGGACATTTTGAGGCCGAGTAGCACGCCACCGGTGCCGGGCTTGGCGCCCTGGCCGGCGCCGATTTCGATCATGTCGGCTTTTTGCAGATCATAGGGATTCATGCCGTAGCGGCTCGGCAGATACTGCATCACCAATTTAGAGGAATGCTGGCGCTCCTCCGGGTGCATGCCGCCTTCGCCGGTGCAGGTCGAGATGCCACAATTTGTCGCGGCAATACCCAGCGCCCGCTTGGCGTTGACCGACAGCGCGCCAAAGCTCATGCCGGCGATCATGATCGGACGGTCGAGCACGAGCGGACGGGAGACCCGCCCTTCGCCGATCACCACTTTTGTATCGCAGCGCTCGCGGTAGCCTTCAAGTGGCATGCGCGACAGGCCGGCCGGCGTGAATACCAAATCGTCAAAGCTTGGCAGGTCCTGGCGTTTGGTCGCCTGGCCGCGAATTTGATAGCGCCCAAGCTCGGCCTTCTCCTGAATTGCCTCGATTGTATCGGGGCTCCAGGTGCCGCTAAAGGCAGGTGGTCTTTGAAAGGTATTGCTCATAATGCGTCCTTCCAGGCAGCAAAATCATGCTTATTAAAATTCCACAGCGAGCGATCGGATTGCAGTTTTTTGAAGGCTTTCGGTGCCTTCATCTTATGCTGCTCCAAGAGCGTCAATATCGCGTCCAATTCACCGTCTTCGGGGTCTACCTGCTCCACGCCGCTGCCTATTTCATCGGCCTCGCCGCCGAGCCAAATCTGGCCCTGATACATCGAATCACCCAATCCCTTGGCGGCGTTGCCGCATATGACAAGGCGCCCATTCTGCATCATGAAGCCGGACATATAGCCGGCATTGCCGCCGATGATGACATCGCCGGATTTAAGGTAGACGCCGGAGCGCGGCCCGCTGTCACCTTTGACGATGACACGTCCGCCGCGCAGCGAGGGAGCAGCAGAGGAGGCGGCATTGCCATGCACGACAACTTCACCGGCGAGTAAATTATCACCCACGCCCCAACCGGCGGTGCCGTGAATTTCCGCCGTAACGTTATCGCAGAGGCCAACGGTGTAATAGCCGACATGGCCGCGGTAAATGAGATGGATGGGCTTCAGAATACCGACGCCGATATTATGACGTGCCTGGGTATTGAGGATTTCAACTTGTTTAACGCCATCATCCGCCGCTTTGCGGATGAGATTGTTGACTTCACGTGTTGCTTTATCGCTGCAATCAATCGCAAGCGTTTCTACATTTTCCATATATGCACCTCGCCTGCGCCCGGTTCCCATACTTCCATATCGGCCAGCACACCTTCGCGTAAGCTTTGCGGGTCGGAAGAAAGGGCGACAAGCTCATCCGTTTCTGCAACCACCGCCGGTTTGGCGGCGTAGCTGTCTTTGACCAGCGCGAAGCAATCATTGGTGACGGCGATATAGGTGAAGCAACCGTCGAGCTTTTCGATCGAAATGTTGAGCGCATCCTCAAACGATGCGCCGTTCGACATTTCATCGATCAGCATGATGGGGATCACTTCTGAATCATTCTGCGTCGTGAACTCATAGCCTTTGAGGGCGTAACTTGAGCGCAAATGATGGTAATTGGTGATGTGGCCGTTATGCATGATGGCGAGATCTGAATTGGCCCGCGCCGTCAGCGGTTGGCCGTTGGTAAAATCGATACCGCTCTCGGTGGCGTAGCGCGTGAGGCCCATGGCGAGGCGGCCGTCATAGGCTTTGAGATCAAACTGCGCATCGAGATTGGCAACGCCGCCCATATGTTTGAGCACTTCCAGATGGCGCCCGACGCTGGCCACGCTGATGCTCGGGTCGAGCGCTTCAATGGCAGCAACCAAATGCGCTTCTGCGCCCGAATAGTCGATCACGGCGCGGATATAACCTTTGCCGTCTGTCGCCTGTCTGATCGAACCAAGCTCGTCCAGGCGTTCCAGCACCCGCGCGCCGTCGCTCGGATTGTCGCAATTGACGCCGACATAGAGCTGATTGCCATCATTGGCGTGCCACAGAGTTACGCCGGTTGAATCGGGGCCGCGCCGATAGATGCCGTCGAGAATGCGATAAGCAATCTCGCCGGTCTTCTGGCTATGCGTCTCCGTCTTGTAAAAAATGCCGCCAACGCCGCACATGGTTTTGCTCCTGCTTAATTATGTCTTTGCTATGTTACTGGGCCGTCGCTGAGCAAAGAAGTTCACTCTTATGGGCAATCCCCTTTTCGATACCACAATTGGCTGTGTCAAACAATGCGCTGAGCCTGTAAAACTGGTCATACCAGAAAATAGACATAAATTTTAGATGGCTATTTTATTCGGCTGGCGAGCATACTACATTGGCGAATTTATCGGCTTTCTTAACCAAATAGGATATATTCCATTACACTCTGTAGGGGATAACTTTAAGGCTGCAAAGTTCGGGCAGCGCGACATTACAAAACAAAGCCAATTTGTGAAGCGTAAATTAAATCAAACTGTTGAAGGGTAGGACGGCATGGCGAAGACGAAGTTTCACGACATTGGGGTCGAAACCGGTGTGGTCATGAAAATGCGTGATGGCGTCGAGCTTCAGGCGGATGTTTATACGCCGAAGGAAAGCGGCGAATATCCGGTTCTTCTGTTGCGCTTGCCCTATGATAAAACCATTGCTGAGGGCCAGGCCTTCATGCATCCCGAATGGTATGCTCGGCATGGCTATATTGTCGTCTCGCAGGATGTTCGCGGGCGCGGCGCCTCGGACGGAGAATTCCAACCCTTCCACAATGAGTGTGATGATGGTGTCGACACCATCAAAGCCTGCGTCAAGCTGAAAAAATCAAACGGCAAGGTCGGCACCTATGGCTTTTCCTACCCCGGTTACAATCAATTGATGTCGGCGACGAAACGGCCGAAAGGCTTCACCACCATGGTGCCAGCGCTGACCTCAGACGGCATCTATGATGATTGGACCTATAAAAACGGCGCTCTGCACCAGGCCTTTATCCAGGGCTGGTCGGCTTACCTGTCGCTCAATGAAGTGTTCCGCAAGGGCAAGCCGGCGGATGTGCGCCCGGCCATTCAGCGCCTGACGGGCATGTGCAGTTCCTACGACCATTTGCCGATCACCGACCACCCGGATTTACCCAAGAAATTCAACAGCTTCTACTATGAATGGCTGAAGCACCCGAATTATGATTCCTATTGGAAAAAATGGCAGATCTCGGATCGCTACGGCGAGATTGATGTGCCGGCTCTGCATATCGGCGGCTGGTACGATATTTTCGTCGAAGGCAATATCCGCAACTATCTCGGCTTACGCGATGGCGCTAAAACCGAAAGGGCGCGGGCCGGGCAGAAGCTGGTAATTGGCCCCTGGTATCACATGCCCTGGACCCAATCCATGGGCGAGATGGATTTTGGCCGCCAGGCGCGTAATCACACCGATGAGCTGATGATGCGCTGGTACGATCACTGGCTGCGTGGGGAAGACAATGGTGTTATGGACGAGCCGCGGGTTTCGGTCTTCGTCATGGGCGCCAATAAATGGCGTCAGTCCGAAGAGTGGCCGTTTAAGGGCAGCAAATTCACCAAATTCTATTTTCATAGCGGCGGGCAGGCCAATTCACTTAATGGTGACGGTGGCCTCAGCCGCCGGCCGCAGGAAGACGAACCCTATGATATCTATGTAAATGATCCGTTTTACCCGGTGCCGAGCATGGGCGGGCGCAGTTGCTGCCTCGCCTCTCTGGCGCCCATGGGGCCGATGGATCAGCGCCCTGTGGAGACGCGCAATGATGTGCTGGTTTTCGACACGGCGCGCCTGGCGCAGGACGTCGCCGTCATTGGGCCGATAGACGTGACGCTGTTTGCATCGTCCAGCGCCGATGATACGGATTTCACCGTCAAGCTGGTTGATGTTTATCCGGATGGCCGCGCTTTTAATATTGTCGATTCCATTCAACGTGCCAGCCACCGGGAAAGCAGCGAGAAGCCGAGCGCCATAGAGCCCGGTAAGATCTATGAATATAATTTCCGCGTCGGCAGTACGGCCATTCGCTTCGCCAAGGGGCACCGCATCCGAGTCGAGATTGCAAGCACCAATTTCCCGACCTTCGAGCGTAACCTCAATAAGTTCCGCAAGAAACGCGATGGCGGCTATTTTGATGGCCAGGTGGCGACCCAGCGCTTTTTCCACGATTCGGAGCACCCGTCGCACATCACCCTGCCGATTGTCCCATCGGCCTAAGCCTTGGCGGAGCCGCTTGACCGGCTTTTAAGGCTGCAGTAATCTGGTCAGACCAGTTGGCGCCAAGGGAGCGGGGCATGGATAGGCAGGAGCGGGATCAGGATGTACTGCCATTGCGCGGTAGCCTCGGCGAGGCAGCGTTTGAGCGCTTGCGGGAAGGCATCGCCGGCGGCAAATGGGCGCCGGGCGAGCGCCTGCCGAGCGAACGTGCTTTGGCCGAGCGCCTCGCTATCAGCCGCCCTGCTTTGCGCGAGGCGGTAAAGCGCCTGGAGGGCGCGGGGCTGATCGAAATCCGCCCGCGTCGCGGCCTCTTTGTCCGTGTCGCTTCAATCGATGGCCTAGGCGATTCGTTCGAGCGATTGATTGGTGCGGATTTTGATCGGGTCAATGAACTGCTTGAGCTCCGCCGCGTGCTGGAGCACCGCTCAGCCTACCTTGCAGCGGAATATGCCACGCCGGCGGATATCGCCGATTTGGCCGATATCTTTGCCGAGATTGAGCGCGATCTGGCGGCAGGCGGCGCAGGCGATGAAGCCGATGTGCGCTTTCATTGCGCTATCGCCAAGGCGGCTGGCAATACCGTGCTAACCCATTTGATGGCCACCCTGCACGGCGCGTTAGCCAAAGCCTCACGCCTCCTGGCCTCGCGCTTGATGGAGAGCAGTCATTACCGTACCGGCATGTTCGAGCTGCATGTCCGCATTTTTGATGCCATCCGCAACCACCAACCCGAAGCTGCCGCCACAGCCATGGACGCCCATTTCGATTT
>Ga0115002_10001786_pt1 | contig 29027 bp, 24 predicted proteins | sample ArcticOcean_MG_C_8_FD_89576 | JGI IMG/M metagenome (GOLD analysis project Ga0115002, IMG submission 89576) | Marine microbial communities from western Arctic Ocean - ArcticOcean_MG_CB11_86 | ecosystem: Environmental > Aquatic > Marine > Oceanic | place: Arctic Ocean: Canada Basin | collected... | reverse complement strand
TTAGACGTTGGGCTGACCCGTGACAAAGAGCATCATTAAAGAGGAGGGCATCACCTGCCTGGAGGTGGATTTCAACAGCGCCTTCGAGTTGTTCACCACCGCCGATGCTGATACCCCCTTTTTTATCCTGCATGGGATGAGGAAAATCTGCTTTATGGCTTCCGGGAATCACGACGGTGGCCCCATCGCCCGGCCCCACATCAGTCAGGGGGACCAACAAGGAGAGCATCGGACACACCCACTGACCAGTACGCCGTCCGCTCCGTTGGTAATGATCCACATTATGCCCACCCGAATGTACCCCGATATACCCGCCCGATTCACGAATATTTACAAAGATCTCATAAATATAAGGGGTCGTACTGGCCCCCAGGTAATGCCGCACCTGTTCGATCCAACCGGGATGATCGATCAATCGCTCAAAAATATCTCCAGCCTCTATGATGTCTTGCAGGTTGATGCCATCGACACCACCATAGGTTTGCACATAAACCCGGTCGTACCACTCCCCAGTTTTTAACGAGGGCAGGGCCGTGATCCAACCATTTATCTCATCAATATGGTCCCGGTGTAGGGCATCAGGAATTATCGTGTAACCATGAAGGTCGAAGAAATACTCGTCCAAGGGTGGAATCATGCGAAGACTCTTTGACTTACTTAAGCGCGGGAAAAACAGACATATATCTGCTATATATTCTATTATTAACACCCAATCCTGTCAAGGATCTTGACATTAAACGGGCCTCCTGACAACCCCACCCGAAGTAGGGCTTTACCATATTAACCTTCAGATTGCTTAACTTCCATTGCTTTTCACTGTCCTTTAGGTTCCCGATCCTTTATATTTCAAGGGTACAAATCAACATTTACTCTACAAGCACGCGCTCTTTTCAAAGGAAACAACATGATCCTCGATCAACTTACCCATGCTTCTCTATATTCAGTGATTAATGATCGTCTGGCTTTGGCATTCGAATATCTCACACAGAACGATTTTATGCAGATTGATCCTGGTCGATACGAGTTGGATGGAGATTCGGTTTACGCTATGGTCCAACAATACGACACCAAGCCCTCTGATCAGGGTAAATGGGAAGCCCATCGACAATATTTTGATGTGCAATATGTAGCCCGGGGTATCGAGCGTATGGGTTATGCCCCCCTCGAAAGTCTCCAGGCAGGGCCGTATCATGAAGATGGTGATTATCTGTTTCTGGAAGGTGAGGGCATATACGTACCCATGCCAGCGGGGACGTTCGTTGTCCTTGCCCCGCAGGACGGCCATATACCTGGTATCGCCATGGTAGAGGGCCCGACCCCAGTGAGGAAAGTCGTGGTGAAGGTTAAGATCTAATTCGATAGGATACCTATTGAACAATCCACGAAAGGTATGTTATGAATGTTCTCAGCACGGCCATTTGTCCGCTGCCCTCTGACAGACATGACCATGGTTCGAAATCACCAGAAGGTTATGGGGATGCGGTGGCATTTCCTTTCTTTCAGAACTGGATCGCCCCGGGAAGCAGACCTCACGAAGGGGGGTTGGTCTATGTAGGTGGGACGGAAACCGATCTCTGTTTTTATGTATGGCTGGAAGATCGATCTATTTTCACCACAGCCACGGAAAATAACCAACCCCTATTTAAGTTGGGCGACGTTGCTGAAATTTTTATTAAACCGGGTACCTCTCGAGAGGATTACTGGGAGATCCATGTCTCCCCGAACGATCTGTTAATGGATCTCCACTTCCCCTCCAGAGGGGCCATTAAATCCGGACAGACAACCTGGGAGCAGGTCGTTGCAGCAGATAGTGGGAGCCGAAAAACAGTAACTACGAATCCTGACGAGGGATCCTGGACAGTAGAGTTATGCGTTCCCTGGAGGATTTTTGGATTTGACCAGCAACCGGGACCAGATGAAACCTGGCAATTCTCAGTGTCCAGGTATAACTACACCGACGACCTTGACCATGTTGAACATTCATCTATCGCGCCTTTGACGGAATTGAACTTTCATCAATACGAGAACTTTATTAATCTGACCTTTTAGTATCCTTTTAATACGATAGAGGGTCTCATCCAATATCAAGAGGGGAGAATAAATGAATGTAAATCTCGATAAGGATGTCGCTTTTGTCACGGGGGGCGCCAGAGGCATCGGCAGGGCGATAGTCCAGGATATAGTAGACAACGGGGCTGCTGTGGCCATTGTAGATGTTCATGCGGAAAATGGTGCCCGCGCCGCCCGGGAAATAAATGATGCAGGCGGTCAGGCCATAGCGATAACCTGTGATGTGTCAGACAATACCCAGGTCGTATCAGCCGTAGAACAAACCCTGGCCCATTTTGGCCGCATCACGATTCTTATAAACGATGCCGGGATAGGAAACCCGGAACGGGTCATCACCCATGAACAAACCCTGGAGAACTGGCATAAGGTCATCGACATTGACCTGAATGGTATGTTCTATGTATGTAAAGCTATATTGCCGCTTATGGTCAATCAGGGCGAGGGTCGCATTGTAAATATTGCCTCTGTGGCCGGCCTTGCGCCGTTACGTCTTCAGAGTGCCTACGACGCGGCGAAAGCTGGGGTTGCAAATTTGACCCGCGTTATGGCTGTTGAGTACGCAGGGATGGGCATTCGTGTAAATGCTGTTGCACCGGGCACGATGGAAAACGTGGCCATATTTTATGGTTTGGATGGTAAAACCAATACAGCTGAAGGTCAGCGTCTTCTCGATCACGTTCCGATGGGGCGGCCAGGGCAATTTCCAGAGATCGCCCACGCTGTGTTGTTTCTCGTCTCACCTGATGCCAGCTATGTGACGGGGGCTATCCTGCCAGTGGATGGTGGATGGATTTGTGGGTACCACAGAGATTTCTGACAGCAGGATGAATAGGAATTAGTGTAATCTAATAGGTAAGTTAAACTGTAATATGGGGGATTCATGTTCAAGAATTTGAGTACAGGTACGATTGGAATCGAGGCGACAATTTCAGAAGCATTTGAAATGGCCAGCGCACATGGTTTTGACGGCATTGATTTGAACATTGCCGAGGTGGCCGGCATGGTAACAAAAACATCCCTCAGTGCAGTGAAAGATCTCTTCGCACAGACGAACATCCGTTGCGGTGTCTGGGGACTCCCTGTGGCATATCGGGGTGAGATACCAAAATGGATGGCGGATCTCGCTGATTTGCCAGCCGCGGCGAAACTTGCCCAGTCCATCGGGGCGGACCGGGCCACTACAGGTGTGATGCCGTACTCTGACAACCGTCCTTTCGAACGGAATTACGCTTTCCATGTGGCACGTCTGAAGCCAGCCGTGAAAATCCTCAAAGATAATGGTATCAGGCTTGGGATAGAGTTTATCGGCCCTAAAACCTTTCGCAAGGGCAAGAAGTACGAATTTGTCTACGGCCTGACCGATACCCTATCAATATGTGATGATCTGGGCGATAACGTCGGCCTGCTACTCGACCTATGGCATTGGTATACCTCTCACGGCACCCAGAAAGAATTAGACAAACTCACCAATCAGCAAGTGGTGGCCGTTCATATCAACGACGCACCAGCAGATATTCATATCGATGAGCAAATGGACCTGGTCAGATGTCTACCTGGCGAAACGGGCGTCATGGATATCGCCGGGTTTCTTCAAGCACTTAAAAAAGCCAAGTATGACGGTCCAGTCACACCTGAACCATTCAGCGAACGGGTCAATGAGATGCCCCCTGAGGATGCCCTGCGTGCGACAGCAGAAGCAATGGATAAAGTGTGGACGGCCAAATTGGGTTGACCGGTTTGGACATGAGTCCGGTAATGGTGACGTTTGATTTTTCATCAACAATATTACAGAGAACGGACTACAAAGGAAAGGGTGATCTCGACCGAATAAGTCAGCGGCAATATACCGTCCAAATCGGATCACATCTAAATCCCTTTGTCTTGCTCTCTATAAGATCGAGGTGATTTTTGGATTTTTATCATGTAATACATCCATGATTTTATATATGTATGAATTATCTGATATTTTGTAATTGTGTCTGCATGGGCACAATTCAACTCAATTCATACCTGATTACTTCACCTAACCCCTAATCCGCTTATGTGGACATACATAAACACAGCGCTTTATCGGCTGTATTATGGCTATCGTGGACGTAAGCTAAGGACACGGGGCAGGGCTATTCAACCCCCTGATCGGCAAATTACAGGGGGCGACCCTCTCCCGGTTTTATATGTCGCCTGGGGAAGGATCGGGGATTTGTTGCTCGCCACTGGCCACATCAAGCATCTCCGTCGTTGGTTCCATCCACATCCGATATGGCTATTGGGGCGGCCAGAGGTTGAAACTCTCGTTAAACCCTATGTTGATGTGTTTGTCCCGCTCAATGAAGATGACATCCTATCACAGGATGCGGGTTCATATGATCAACTGATTCGACTCCTTCGGCCGTTCAAAACCATTATTGCGGATATCCATACATTTTACGGGGGTGTATTTGTAATCGGGCCATTGCTTGAGCAATTGGATGCATGTCAAAAAATAATATATGAAGGGTACAACCTTGAAATGGGTTTAGCCCCCGTACGGCCTTACCCCTCAGGGTTCGAGATCGTTTCTCGAAAAAAGGATCCTGTTACAGATGATAGTGATATCACCACCCGGCACGTGCTTCACCATATGGCCTATTACATACGCGAAGTCCTCAAAAGATCCGGAATTCCCCTAGGACCAAACGAAGACTTGCAACCTGAGATCACGAATGCCGAATTGGAAGAGTATGTGTGTCAGAAATTCAAGTTAGACCCCGGGCATTTTATCGCCTGGCAGCCTGTAAGTAACAATCCCAAAAAAGATTATCCTCTTTCGCGATGGTTAGACGTCATCGCCACCTTCCCCGATCAAACATTCGTTGCACTTGGCACTAAGCAGGAGCAGGAAAGATTAGCTGGGATCTCTGCCCCAAATCTGATCAACCTCTGCGGCCAAACAACCCTCGATGAAACCATCCAACTTATCCAGCACGCCCATATGTTTTTGGGATTAGACTCCGGATTGAGCCATATGGCAACCATTTTACGTAAAGAGACGGTCTGCGTGAGCCAGAACAGTAACCTGGGTTACTTTTTTCCTTATCCCCCCGCCTATGGATTTACCAACCAACATACCGTGTTTCATCCTGATTATGTCCATTGCAGTGGTTGTTTTATGATTTGCCGCCATGAGTCGCTCCTATCAACCTATCGTAAAGGTGCCTTATGCTTGCGGAGCTTGCCTGTTGAACAAGTGGTAGCCAACATTAAGGGCGTTTTAAGTTAACTAACGATAATTTATTCTTTTATCTCGGTCGGCTGAACTGTTTATGTTGGCTATATAACATCTAAAACACAATCTCTATGGCGTGATGTGAGGCCGTTATCTTTCAGAGTTTACGGATGAAGAATAGTCGATTGGTGCCGTGTATGTGCTATTCGAACGATTAGAAAAACGAACCTGTCTCAGCTCACAACACCAGCTTCCGAACCCAGAATGTGGTGGTAGAAGCAAATGGTATTTCGGGGTGACTAAGGGGGCTTTGCGACACTTCATGCGCTGCATAACGTAAACGAAAATATCCGGACGCCTATACCAAAATTAAACCTCGGTCATACATGACATTGGCTATTTTATTGGGATATCGGATTGAAATCCGAAGGCATATGGGGGGATACTCGGTTACAAAACGCCATTATCATAACGAGGTACCTTGGTGTTTTATAATTTCGCTCTAAACCTGGTTGTTCTGGCTGGTAGGTGGGCATCTTTAACCGGTCAGGTCTTCCTGGTCAATCGGATAAACTAAGCCAATCTTACAAAGTGGTTGCTGCTAATCCGGCAGAGGTTTTGAGGAACGATTGATGGCCAATCCATACAGGCATCTTATCTGGGGTTATGCAGTATAAAATTAGAAATATGTTGATCCCTGTCTTTACTGCACCAACATCACTGGAGTTGGATCGGTAAGCGCCTTCAGATCCGCAATGTCAAATGCCTTTAGAAGTCCAAAACAGAACAGGGATGGGGTTTCATCATACTGACTCGGCTGTTCAAATAGTTGGGAGAAGTTAGTCAGACTATCATAAAGTTGGATTTGTACGATCGAACGTTCAGACAGCGCTGCAGCCATTAGGGTTACGACACCGGAGACCGGGCCAGAGGCGGTGATTGATATATCCTTTTCAGGCAACCAATCTATCAGGGCAACAAGTTGCGCGACCTGGATACCCACGACACGTTCCCCCGCCGCAGAGGCAAGCATCGCCCATTGGTTGATCGGATAGGTCGATGGACGGCATTCCCCCTGCAAGAGAATATCCGCAGCCAGAACCTGTGTCGTATCGTTAAGATTAGGCAGAATATAAGGCGCAGCCCCTGCTCTCCCATCATCTGTGATAATGATATGAATGTCCTCATATACCTCAAGCTTTGAGCGCGTGACGACCGGGATCTGCCATCCTCCCGACATGCCCAGCTGATGGTGTGAGGAATGATACCCCTCTTTCTCCTCACGCGATGAGGTTTGCTGGTCAATGACCGACATGGTGGGGAATCGTAGAATGTCCTTTAACCGATCTTTCGCCTCCACCTGCCAGGTCAGCCTTTCCTCAGAGGAACCTTCCGAGCCTGAACCCACGGGCAAGTGTTTCGCTATAGCTGAAGCCAGGGTCTGGAAGTCTGCATTCTGATCAGGTACGCCCACAATCAGAGCTTCTTCCGAAAGGACTTCGTTATCTGACGGGATTTCCTCATCTATATAATCAGTCTCTGCCAGAAATTGCCGGTTGAAAAAGCGGTAAAATTGTAACCTGTTGTCCAAATCATAATTATGTGTGCCTGGATCAACGTTATTATGAAACTGAAAATTCTCCCCCTGGCCGTACGCTTTATATAATGGTAAAATTGGGTCATAGACCGATGGCTTCGCGCGGTGGGTCTGAAAACAACAGTCGTCGTCCTGGTTATATATCAGTAAGGCAGGTCGGGGAGCCAGCATGGCCGTTAACATCGGATAGTCAGCAATGGTACCCAGGTCGGCAGGATTTTGTTCAATATCCCCGATATCCCCTCTGTTATTGATCCGGTAATCCAGCCCTATGTAGCCGGCGACTGGCACCGCCATGCGGACGCGGGTATCCAGGGCACTGAGCATAATCGTCTGCCATCCGCCACCAGACAGGCCCGTGACAGCCACACGTTCCTCATCGGTATGAGGATGGTCTAGCAGGATATCGAGCCCACGCAACATAGCCAGGTAAAATACACTGACCCCTGCGATACCGCATAAGTCAAGACAGGCTGCATTATTATGAATTTGTCCAGGGCCTTGCAGCTCCCCGAATTTCATCCATTCCAGATTCAAAGCCAGGACACCACGTTTCGCCAGATTGATACATCGGATCTGTTTATAGTCGATCGCTTTGCCCGGCGGGCCTACATGCCCGTTTACATTGAGTACAGCAGGCACGTTTCCATCCAGGGTATCCGGCTCGTAAAGCAGGGCCGGAATACACAATCCGGGTAGCGCCCAATAGCGTAACTTACGAATTCGGTAACCATAGCCCGTCTCGATCACCTCGGTCCATTCGACTTCAGGATCACAAGAACGCCATTCCTCTGGAACCCCTTTATAAATCACCTCGTCGAGCACCAGCTGTCGAAGCCGCTCCGCTTCTGCTTCCCAGTCCCGATGATCAGATATTTGAAAGGGTGTAATTTTGTTTAACAGATACGACTTCAGGTCCTCATCCACCTGATTTGGTAGAAGAATCGGATTAGCGAGATCTGGATTCATAAGTATAGGGTATAGGGTTCAGGGTTTAAGATTATCGATTACTCAATCACCAATCACTCAATCATCAACTAACAATCTCCGGTTGCCAGAATCGGGTGTAATGACCCAGTGAACGGTTTTCCGACCTGCAGATCATCAGCCCCTCCAGCATCTTTCCGGCCATTGTACGTGATATGATCAGGGATATAAATAATAGCAAGGGCACGACGAGGTTTATCCGTATGATTGGCGGTGGCATAATGAAAGGTGCAGCCATGATGGAACGTGACCCCGCCCGCTTCCATATCCATAACCACAGGGTTAACCGGCTTATCGATATCAGTGCCTTCTATGTCTTTGAGGACACTGGCTCCATCTGTCCCCAAAGCCACGGGTGCTAGTCGGCCGTACTTATGAGACCCGGGAATAAATTGCATACAGCCATTTTCTTCACTCACGTCATCAACGGCAATCCATGCAGACAGGGCACCGACTTGTTCCATGGGCCAGTACGGGGCATCCTGATGCCAATTGGTCTCTTTGCTTTCTTCTCCACCAGGTTTAATGAGTGCGTGGTCATGATATACGACCAGATGGCTGCTTTGGGAAATCTTCCGGGCGACTTCAGCAAGGTTGGGGTTAAAGGAAAATTTCTGGACCACATTATAATCCACCCACAGATTGACCATCTGGTTAAACACGCGATTGTAATCCTCAGAGGTTTCCCCATCCCCGCCCAACATGCGGGACCGTTTATCTTCAATAGTCTTATTCAATCCATCAGCCAGTTCCTGGATGTCTTTCTTGGAGAAAAAATGGGGCATTTGAATATATCCGTTCTCTTGATAGAACTGGATTTCCTTCTCCCCGATCTTATTAGGATTCATGGATACATCTCCTTCAGTGGTAATCTACCATATGTAAATCTTGATGAGATACATCAGACAAGATCAGTTTAAATTGGATATTTTATTTTCAGCAATATGCCAATAAGTTCTCATGTGGTCTCTATGGTCAGATCAAAAAAGCCAAGGGGGGCACATTGGTTTCTGCATCCCTCAAGGTGGATGGGGGGGCCGAACCATAAGCCCCGTGGACCCGACCCCGGCCTTGGATTGGTCGTTCAAGTACCAGGTGCACGCGGTCCCTGGAAACACAACTGGCCGAGGTGATTTTGATCTGGCCGATATCATCCTGGACAATAAAATCTTCATGACCTGGGCCGAGGAACAGCAATCGATTTTCTACATCCCCGTAGATGAGTTCCACCACCGTATCTTCCAAGAGCCTTGCACTGGATACATCCATGGGGCGCCAGTGGACGGGATAACCATAGACCATACCCTGCGCCGCCCGCGCTTTTCTAGAACCGAGGGTTAGATTCCCACCCGAACTGGTATGAATCGCATCGGAGATGGGTAAATCAATCGTTGAAACTGCTGTCACATGACCTAATGTTTTCGCTTGTCGTTGGGCTTCTCTCACGATGCTCCAGCCCCGGTGTCCTTCATCATCCTGGGGCTCGACATATCGGTTCAACTGGGCGATGATGACAGGAAAGTCTGGCTGGCCCATCTCCTTACGTAAATGTGTGATGAAAGAAGCGAACCTCGTCTCATAGCTCGGAGCAAGTGCAATGCTACAATCAGATTCCCCCTGATACCAGACCATACCACGCGCTTTTCCACCAGCCAGGGTCAGACAATGGATCAGGTTATTGAATAATGGCGCCTCTGGATTTTCACCCGGATTCCACGCGGAGAGTGGAGAACCACCCAGGGCGGTCTGAATCAACCCGATGGGATAGCCCAATTCGGCCTTGAGATCCTTGGCAAATTGAAGATAAGGCGCATGACCCGGATTGGCATTTTCCAAATTAGGATGGGTACTTCGGGTGGTATCGTTCAGAGGATGGGCAGCCACATCCCAGACCTCTTCATTTTTTAAGATATGAATCCCTAACTCCGGTGGATCATGGGCCGGACCACGTCCATAACCGGCGGCGTTACTTTGACCTGCGATGATCCACAGGTCACCGACCCCGATGTGATGAATATGATCCCCATGAATCCCCCATTCCGGTGCGCCCTGGTCTATGACCAAACGAGATTCGAGACGATATAACCCCCCGGCTGGTATTTGAGAAAAGGTATGTGACCAGTCCGCGTCTTTCTGCTCTGATGCCTGCTGCCAGTCAGTGGAATGTCCAACAACCCGTCCATCAGACGCATGGACGATTCGAAGTTGTACGACGCCTGGCCCCTCTTCATAATGCCACTGTCCATGACAAGTGATCTGTCCGAATTCTTCCTCATCCTGTTGCACAATCTGAAAGGGTTGTATGCCACCCGCTATACGTACGCCGATAAATGAGTTCATTGATTTTCCACAGTTAAATGGGTGAAGGAATTATAGTCGGTAAAGTATACTACGGACCGATCCGTATGGCAAGGAAGATGTGAGGATATTCACTTGCTATTTCAACGGCTGTCCTGTACCATAAAACATCGATTTTCAAGTCTATGGCAGAGATTATTACCGGAGAAAAAAGATGTTTGGGCTGGGTCGAGAGGAACTGGCAGACGTTCTGATTTTACTTTCAAATTCCAATGATATAAGTGATTTTCAATATAAGGTGGTTCATTCCGGCAATGACTTCAGCGGCTACAATGGTGAAAAGGCCGTGCTCCAATTTGATGTCACTTGTCGTGGCAAGGTTCAACAATTTCGTTGCTTTGTCAAAAAAATGAATTTTGGATTTTCTGAAGCAAATGTTTACCAATCAATCAACAAATGTGATGGCCCCATACCGCAGTTGTATTGCAGCTTCATCACCAAAGATAATAGCGAGGTTGTTTTTCTTGAATTGCTGAACCGGGTTGGGATCCATTCAACGGAAGATAAGGTGTTTGAGCAATTATTAAATACATTGGCAGAATTCAATGCCCTTGATCTTTCATTAGTGCCGACCTACCAACCAGCAATTCTATTAGAACAAGTAAACTGGCTTAGCAAGGTCTGGGCGGCCGCGTATATCGGGAAGGTAGGCGAAAATTTACAGGCGGTGTTCGAGAATCTGCCTGCACATCGACATAAACTCAGCCTTTTATATGAAGATGTACAACACACCCTGTCTTCCCGGGATCTGGATGTCACCCATCATGACCCTGCTGATTTCAACTTGGGATATGATAAAAATGACAGACTCGTCCTGTTTGATCTTCACTACGTCACCGCCTATCCGAGATTTAAAGATCTTGCACAAAGACTTGGTGCATCAGCATCACCCATGCCTGAAAGCAGAGCTATGGATGAGTGGATTACGGTCTATTTAGAGACTTATAACAACCTGAAAGGGAGAGACATTTCCATTGAAACATGTAAGACAGAAATGGAAACCTTGAAACAAGCACAACGATTATTTTTTTCTGAACAATGTTATGATGAAGCCCTTCGTTCATTCAACACTGGGGACGAACAGGTGTAAATCGGTTACGAACATTGGATTACGATGAATTACCATCACATCGTTGGAATAGATGTTTGAAGACTTTATTTCGCATTTAATTCCTGACTAATGAAATCTTCTTATAATCTTCACCACGAATCTTGAAACCTGCAACTTTTCTATCCCCACGGAGCCTCTATGTCCCAATTGCTGGATAAACCAGAACTTGAAGAAGGCAGTACCCTGCATCTTGATTTTTCTAAACTTAAACAGGTTGGCACTGTACCAGAGGATGTCATCCCGGTGGTGGTCCAGGATGCGAAAACAAAAGAGGTGTTGATTGTTTGTTATGTCAACCGCCTCGCCATTGAAACGTCTCTCGAAACCAACATGGCTACCTTCTGGAGTACATCCAGAAATGAATTGTGGGTCAAAGGTGCGACTTCGGGTGATTCGCTACGTGTCGAAGAAATACGGGTCAATTGTGAACAGAACTCGGTTTTATATCTGGTGACCCCCTTGGGGCACGGGGCCTGCCATACGAAAAGTGGGGACCATCGGTATCGCAAATCCTGCTATTACCGGCGCATTACGGAAGTCGGTCAACTGGAATTTTCAGAGTAATGGAGATACGACCTGTGAAACATGTAGATTATATGGTCATTGGATTGGGCGCCATGGGTAGCTCTGCCTTGTATCACCTGACACAGCAGGGCGTGCAGGCCACGGGTATTGAGCAGTTCAGTGTGGGCCATGGGGCAGGAAGCTCTCATGGTCATTCACGGGCGTTTCGCACATTCTACGACAAGGCGATTTATACGGAGTTGGCCCTGGCATCGATTCCACTCTGGCGAGATCTGGAAGCACAATCCGGTAAGCATCTGCTCTATCAAACGGGCATGCTCTGTTACGCTCCACCTGATCATCCTACCCTGATGAACAATATTCGTATACAGGCGTCCGTGGGAGGGTCACACGAAATCCTGTCACCGGATGAGGTAAATCGTCGTTATCCGGCGCTCCATATTCCAACCGAGCATATCGCCTGTCTTACGCACGACAGTGGATTTTTACATGCGGGTCTGGCCGTCAAGACTCATGTGGTTCAGGCGCAAGAAAGCGGAGCGATGGTGTTTGAGGACACCGATGTCAAAAACATCGATCTTTCCACCCATTTACCGGAAGTGGAGACCAGCCAGGGACGATACCAATGTGACCATCTCATCATAACAGCAGGTCCCTGGGCAGGACAAATACTGCATGATCTCGGCGTGCCTTTGAAGGTTACTCGGCAACAAAAATACTACTTTACACCACAGGACAAGACGCCCTTTTTACCGGAAAACCTGCCGGTATTTGCCGATTACTCAGCAGATTTATACGGCTTCCCCTATTTTGGAGGTGGCATCAAAACCGCTGACGATTTTCTTGGCCCCATTACAGATCCAGGATCTACAAACCGGGACATCGACCTTACCTCACAGGCCGCTTTAAAACACTGGCTCGAGCAGGTTCTGCCAGGGACACCATGGACGGCGGGTGAATTTGCAACATGTTTGTACACACTGACCCCTGACCGGGATTTTATCCTCGATCGGCATCCTGATCACCCTCGCGTGCTGATCGGTGCCGGTTTTTCCGGACATGGTTTTAAATTTGCCACATTAATAGGACGGATTCTCGCAGACCTGGCCATCCATGAACGAACGGAGTATCCGATTAAATTGTTTCAACTCGATCGATTCAGATAACAAAGGCGAGATATGACACTACGAACCCTGGGTTCTACAAAATTACAGGTCTCTCCCATCGGTACAGGACTCGCGGCCCTCGGCAGACCAGGCTATATTAATATCGGACACGGTGAAGACCTTGGTCAAAATTATGAAATCCCCGCCATGGAAGCCCACGCACATCGTGTGCTCGACGCCGCTTTTGAGGCCGGCATCAGATACTTTGACGCCGCCAGATCCTATGGTCAATCTGAGATGTTTTTACAAAGCTGGCTGAGCACACAGAATAAACCATCAGAATCCTTCGTTATCGGTTCAAAGTGGGGATACCGGTACACGGCTGACTGGCAGATAGATGCCGAATCCCATGAAATAAAAGAACATTCAGTGCAGCAATTGCATACCCAATGGCATGAGAGCCAGGAGATTTTGGGGGACCAGATCGACTTGTATCAGATCCATTCTGCCACGCTTGAAAGTGGGGTATTGACAAATACGGGGGTACTCCAGGAACTTGCCTACATGAAAGAGCGGGGGGTGTCTATTGGCTTGACCACCAGCGGCCCCAAACAGAGTAGAGTGATTGAATTAGCCATCGCCAAAACCATAGATGGCGTGCGTCTATTCGATTGTGTGCAATCTACCTGGAATCTGCTGGAAAGATCTGCGGGTAACGCCCTTGAAAAAGCCCATGCTGCAGGCCTTGGTGTGATTGTTAAGGAAGCCCTGGCTAATGGACGCCTGACAGAACGGGGTCTGCAATCCTCCCAAGAGCCTAATATGGGTAACCTGGCCTCCGAAGCGCAACGTCTGGATACGTCGATAGACGGATTAGCCCTTGCGGCCGTCCTTGCAAATCCCTGGGTGGATGTGGTATTAAGTGGGGCCTCTACTCCAGAACATTTACGCTCTAATTTAACGGCTCTGGATATCACGATTAATGAAGAAACCGAGCAGAATTTGAGCGGTCTGACTGAAGAAGTTGAAACTTATTGGAGCTTAAGAAGTGCGCTCCCTTGGAATTAAACGTGCATTACCGTCTCCAAATAATTCCGGATCTCCCTTACTCTAAGGCGCATTATTGAAAGCCATACATTTCTATTTGCTCTATTTTTACTCAGGAGAGTTTAAAGACGAATCACCTGGCTTGTATTATATATTTTAAATTAAATAAAGGACGTTTTAAGGAACAGCCATCATCTGGTGAAGGCCAATTTTTCACATGCCGGTTATTATGATTATTCCATCGATGGATGTGCGGAAATATTGTTACACCATCAGATCTTTCCACTTATCGGCCACTGCAAAGACGACCCAGCTCAGAATTTCCAAAGGGCGCAATTGCTTGTAGATCATTTCCAACGGCATAGTTTACCCCATAAAACATTATTCCTTGATGAGGGTGGGCATGATTTAATTCCGCCATTTTTAATACGTGCTCGAGAATTTCTGAATACCTGATCCAGAGAAAGTAGTGGCTATGTATCCAGATCGCAGGGAAATCTTCAGCCTTTGAAACGCCAAACCTCAACCAAATGCAACTTCAGGCAAGTGCTGTGAAATATCAGATATAAGTTAAATCCAACCGGAATATCAGTTTGTCTAAGGAGTCTCTATGCCTGGCCCCCATTCTGCCCAACGTCCTAACATTGTCTATATCCTTGCAGATGATATGGGATATGGTGATGTAGGCTGTCTCAATCCGGCATCACAAATTCAAACAACTAACATTAACCGGTTGGCCGTAGAAGGCATGACTTGTACCGATGTTCATGCATGTTCATCCGTCTGTACGCCGTCACGTTATGGTTTACTCACAGGACGGTATGCCTGGCGTACATCCATGAAGCAAGGGGTCCTATGGGGGTATAGCTCTCCGTTGATCTCGACAGAACGCATGACAGCAGCTTCATTGGTAAAAAAGCATGGTTATCGAACAGGATGCTTTGGTAAATGGCACCTGGGCATGGGATTCCCGACAACAGATGGCCAGCCAGCCCGGGGTGATGCTACTGGTTCAAATGTGGATTGGGGTGCACGCATCATCGATAGTCCTATAGATTATGGGTTCGATGCCTATTATGGTATATCAGCGTCGTTGGACATGCCCCCTTATATTTATATTGAAAACGATCATTTCGTGGGCACCCCTACTGAAATCAAAGCGTTTCTTGAACCGAACAGACCCGGTCCGGCGCATAAAGATTTCGAAGCGGTAGACGTTTTGCCTACAATTACTAAAAAAGCTGTAGAGTTTATTGAAGACTGCAACAATCAACCATTTTTTCTATATTTGCCCTTAAATGCCCCTCATACCCCGCTGGTGCCGTCTCCTGCATTTCAAGGGAAAAGTGGTCTGAACAGCTATGGGGATTTTTGCCTTGAAGTAGATTGGACTGTGGGGCAGATCATGGAAGCGTTGGAGCAATCGGGTGTAGCTGAAAATACCCTGTTCATTTTCACGAGTGACAACGGCTGTTCGCCCATGGCCGATTTTGATGCCTTGCAGCGTAATGGCCACTATCCCAGTTATCATTTTCGTGGGCATAAGGCGGATATTTATGAGGGCGGTCACCGCATTCCATTTGTTGCGCGGTGGCCTGAGATTATCGCCCCGGGAACGACAAGTGAGGCGACGATCTGTTTAACGGACCTGATGGCCACGATCTCCGATATATTGTCTGATGAGTTACCAGCTAATGATGGAGAGGACAGTCTATCCATGCTACCCTTGTTCAAAGGGTCAGATGCCGAGTTGTCATTGCATGAGGCGGTCGTTCACCACTCCATAAGCGGTATGTTTTCCATACGTCAGGATCAATGGAAGTTGGAAATGTGTCCTGGGTCAGGTGGTTGGAGTGATCCAAAAGATGAAGAGGCCAAAAAGGCGGGGATGCCAGATATTCAATTATATAATCTCAAGGAAGATATTGGTGAGCAACGAAATATATATGCAGATCACCCTGAAGTGGTTAATCGTCTTTCCCGTATGTTAACTGATTATGTAAAAGAAGGTCGAAGTACACCTGGACCAAAACAAGACAACGATGGGCCAATCTCGTGGCCTCAATTAAATTGGATGACGGCCTAAGTGGTCAGGATGTGACCCGCTTCAAGTCCTGCCATTGCATGGCCTGTAGACATAAAGGACGTTTTACAAAAAGTTGATAGAATCCTTTTTAAAACTCAAGGACATAGTACACGACAAAAAAATAACGGCCCGTATAATGTCATCCCGAGCGGAGTCGAGGGATGTAATTCGACCTCGTATAGCGAGGTCGAGATGACAAATTGAATTTTTGTCGTGTACTATACAAGGGTTATCACGGATCAAGACACCCTACGGTTGCTACACAGAGTATTTCATCAAACCGAGTAAACAGCCTTTTTAAATCTCAATACTCGTGCGCATCAAGAGAAAAAATGTGTCCTGGATATAGAAATCGGTGCCTGATTTTTCTTAATACACGACAAAGATTAACCTGTCATCTCGACCGAACAGCGTGAGCGGAGAGATATAGTCCGAGTCAGCTTCAACCATATCCCGGTTTGTGGTACATCGCACAAACGGTGGCGGCAACGCCCCTCGGGCTTCGCTCGGGAACCATTTTCGTCCGGTGGACGGAAATAGAGGCTTTCCATGGATAGCGGGATCTGCCATTTTATTTCAACGCTTGATTCGCATTACTATTTCATTTCATCGCGTACGATCTTCCCATCTAGCAATTCAATGACCCGGTCAGCGGTTGAAGCGGTTTCCATGCTGTGGGTGACCAGAAGCACGGTGCTGTTGTAGGTGTCGGCCATATTCCGTAATAATTCGAGCACTTGATCCGCAGTTCTGGAATCCAGGTTCCCTGTGGGTTCATCAGCCAAAATTAATCTCGGAGATTGCATCAACGCCCGTGCGATGGCTGTCCTTTGCATCTCCCCACCGGAAAGGGTGTGTGGTCGGGCATCCTGGCGATGTTCCATGCCGACTTCGTCAATCAATCTATCGGCACGGGCTAAAGTATCCTGCTCTGTCCTCCCGCTCAGTAAGGCAGGTAGCATCACATTTTCACGGACGGTCAGGGTGGATAATAAATTAAAAAACTGGTATATCATGCCGATTTCATCCCTTCGTAATCGCGTCAGGTCATCGTCATGTAATTTGCTAATATCCGTGTCGCCTATAAATACTTGTCCCGACGAAGGGGTGTCAATACCGGCCAGCAAATTCAGCAATGTACTCTTACCGGAGCCACTACGCCCGACAATGGCCGTAAATTGTCCCAGAGGGATCTCGAGTGATATATGATCAATGGCGTGAACAGGTTCATTACCTGTAGAGTAAGACTTAACTAAATCTATTAATTGGACGGCATTTGAAGGACTTAAATTAGTACTTGAGGGGGATGCCTTGATCATTAAAGCTTCCTGAGCCAATGGATAAAAAAATGGACATTTTAAATTTAGTTCTTCATATTAAAGATTATTCCACCGACAGCGCAACATAATACCATATTGTCTGTATTTTTGATATGAGTGGCTGCCACATCAAAAGCTTTGACTAACGGAGAACCATACGCATGTATCGGATTGCCATACTGGGTTGCCGGGGCCGGGGGACGAGTGCCGCTCGGGCCTATCATATGCACCCGAGTTGTCAGATAGTTGGAATATGTGACCTGCTTCCTGAACGCCTGCAAACCTTGGGTGATGAGTTACAGGTCTCTGCACGATTTGCCGATCTCGATCAAATGGTCAAAGACACCCAACCTGATATTGTGGCTATTCCTACAGCGACCGAGTTCCACTATGATCTTTGTATGCGAATACTCGAATATGGAATACATATCGAGGTAGAAAAACCCATGTGTGCGACATTGGACCAGGCCGATAACCTGGTGAGGCGAGCGCGGGAGCAAGGGGTTCGAATAGCCGTCCATCATCAGGGACGTTGCGGCGCCTCCATGCGTGCGGTTAGTGTGGCCATAAAAGAAGGACGTATTGGCGAACTCAGGCATCTAATCGCCAGCGGAAAAGGGTATTATGGTGGGTACGGCCTGATGAATATTGGTACCCATCTGGTGAACAATATGCTGCATTTGGCAGGTAACTGTCGGAGCATCTCTGCCATAGCACGGACCGATGGTAGACCAGTAGAACCTGAGGATGTTATTCAATCTCCCAGTGGGATGGGAACCATCTGTGGTGAAAGTATTACCGCGACCCTGCATTTTGATAAAAATGTCACCGGTACCTTGCTTCATCATCGGTTCCCACAGGTTGATAGTACTGCATACGGCATTGAAGTCATTGGATCAGAAGGTCGATTATTCTGGAAATCGAATGCCGCCTGGCATCTTCCAAATCCCCATTATGTTCCGGATGGAATCAACGATCAATGGACCACCATACCCCTCTCCTATCCGGATGATTTTAACACAAATGGCACCGCCAATGAAGCGGATTTCGCATTTGTTGACGAATTTGTATCTGCCCTTGATCATAAGAGAGAGCACCTGTGTAGCGGGGTAGCGGGAAGGCATGCCATGGAAGTATTGATGGGGGTATTTGAGTCGGCTGCCTATGGTAAACGGATTGGCCTGCCACAGGAAGACCGCAGTCATCCGCTCTTGCGGTGGCGAAAAGAAAATGAACTTGATGATCCAGAACCCTTGCCAAGAGATCTGTTCCAATGGATTGCCGTGGAAGATCAACGTCTCGGAAGAACTACAGCCGATCAAAGGGAATAAATCCGATTTGTTTTTTTGTGGCTATTGAATATTTATGACCGTCAAGTCCCAAAAGCCTCCATATAAATCTTAGTTCGATCATTTAAAACCCCATAAAAAGCACGCGTTTCAGGATCTTCATGATCCCGCCACAATGTCGCCGGAATACCGGAATCATTGGCCAGTGGTGCATGATCCCTATGACCATAGTATATCTGTGCGGTTTTTCGAATGGCGTTGGTGGGTCGCGCCGTCGCCGTATGTAATACAGCCACATTAAACAGGGCACATGTACCCGCCGGACCGTGAAGATCATAGACCCCACCTCTGGCCAACTGCGCCTGGTTATCTTTAATGACCGCCTGGTCTATCGACTCCGGTGATAAGGAAAAACAATGGGTATTTTCATCCACATCTGTAAAATAAGTCATTAATTGGATATAATCCATCCGTAATGGATGTTCCTGCCAGTGGGGCTTGTCGCGGTGCCAACCCTGATGAAATGCGCCATTATATGCGCCCATGGACCGGAGCCCAATCTCACCAAAACAAACAGGGCCACCCATCAGATCCAGAATATGGGGATAAATCCTGGGATGCCGGATTAATTCGTCGAACTTTGGTGTCGTAATGAGGGCATCATAATTGGTGTCCTGATGATGACCGTATGGATGCCAGAAGTAGGGTGTTTTTCTTCTGTCTTCATCAAATAAATCATGGAAATAAGACACCTCATCTTCATCGAGAATCTGGCCCAGATTGATAAAGCCGTTTTGTGCGAAGAATTCACGGTCCTGCTGAGTCATAGCCTGTCCTTTCAAGAATATGCCCTGATGAAATTTGTCAGAATTCGTTTCAATCTTTATGGATCCATGTGGTCATATGGCCCTTACCTCTATTATTCCAGGCATAATAGGGTATTGCAGTAAGGTCTATTGGACGTCTGACCGTATGATCGATCGGTCGATATAACTGCCCATTCCAGGATCGGCTGTCGGGGACCTGGCCTTTACCTCGTATGACGGTAATGCCACCCAATAGATCAGAAGCAATCTCTGCTTCCAGATCAGTATCTTCGGGCAAGGTTATACTGTGTACGGTGTCTGTGTGGTCTATCTCTTCCAGACAATACATCAGAGGGCCCCGTTTCAAGGCTACTTTCCCCTGATTATTCGTGACATTTGGATGGGCTTCAATCCGTTCGACAGGCATAGGTAGGGACAGATTGATGGTATCCCCAGGCATCCAGGTCCGCTTTAACGGAGCGTAAGTCCCGGCTATCGGGGCTGGATCCTGAGATGTGCCATTGATACATATGGATGGCGCTCGACACCACCCCGGGATACGAAGATGCAGCGTCAGGTCAACGGGCTGTGTCGATTCCACGATGATCTTGACCTCCCCATCCCATGGATATCGGGTTTCAGTTTTCAAGGTGAGTTCCGTACCCGCGTGCTGCGCCCTCGCCTGACCTGCAATATATAAATGGGTCCAGATCCCCTCATCTGACTGGCCATAGGCGAATAGCCCTAATGAGGCCAGAAGACGTGCTACATTGGGTGGACAACAGGCGCAACCAAACCAGCCTTCCCGTTCTTTATCTCCGTTAGAACGGAGTGGGTTGACATAGAAGAAGTGTTTACCATCAATCGCCACACCCGATAAAAATCCATTGTAAAGGGCCAGTTCCATAACATCAGCAAAACGAGCTTCCCCGTCGAGCATAAGAAGACGCCAGTTCCAAATGATATTTCCCACCGCGGCACACGTTTCTGCATAGGCGGTTGTATTCGGTAAATGATAGTCCTGGGTGAACCCTTCATTTTGTGAGGAGGGACCGATCCCACCGGTCACATACATCCGGGACCTGGTGACATTGTGCCAGAGTTTTTCCAGAGCCCTTCGTAAAGCTGGGTCACCCGTTTCTCCAACCACATCCGCCATGCCGCAATAGAGATACATGGCCCGAACAGCATGACCAACCACCTCATCTTGTGCCCGGACTGGCAGATGGTCCTGTGCGTAGGCGCCACTGTAGGTCTCTCCGACCATAAAATGGGTCCGGTTATGTTCCACCTTACCCCCCGTTTCAGGAGCTTTGATTTCCTGCTCAAAAACAGAAGGCCGCTGACCGCGTTGGTCAATAAAAAATTCCGCCAATTTCATGTACCTGGTTTCATCCGTTATACGATACAAGTCCATCAAAGCCAATTCGATCTCTTCATGACCGGGCATCCCGGTTCGCTTTCCTGGACCGAACAAATGATCTATATGGTCAGCAAATCGGCAAGCAACATCAAGTAACGTTCTTTTTTTCGTCGCCTGGTAATGCGCCACAGCCGCCTGAAATAAATGTCCGGCACAATATAGCTCATGCATAACACCAAGGTTGGTCCATTTTTTATCCGGCTCAACTAGCATGAAATAGGTATTCAGATACCCATTATCCTGCTGGGCGGCGGCAACCCGGGCGATGACCTGATCCAGCTTCGCTTCCAATGCGGTATCTGGATGGGTCGAAAGCGAATAGGCTACCGCCTCCATCCATTTGTATACATCCGAATCATTGAAAAAAATGCCTTCGAATTCTCCCTCTCTTACCCCCGCAGCCTTATCAAAATTACTGATCCGACCGGTGTCTTCACACTGTTGCAGTTGATAGGCCAGCGTGTGCTCCCGATTAATTTTTATGCGCGGTGTCCAGAAGGCATCGTCAATAATAACATCACTTAAGGGAACGGGCTGTAAACGACGGTGTTTTTTGTGCTCAGATTTGGACATGAAATACCCCGACTGTAGATATGTTGTTTGGTAGATTGGCGATTTGTAAAAAAAACATGCTGTCTTTTCAATCACCAAATCACAAAACCACGAAGTGCTCGCATCGTGTCCGCAGGACACATGCAATCACTAAATTAAACTGACCGGGTGATCCCACCATCCACACGCAGATTCTGACCTGTAATATAACCCGACCCGGTCGAGAGGAGAAATGAGGCCGTTTTCGCAATTTCTTCGACGGAACCATAGCGACCCATGGGGATGCGCTTTTTAAACATCTCCACTTCAGGTAAACTATCTATGAATCCCGGGAGAATGTTGTTCATTCGGATATTCTCACCGGCATACTTGTCGGCATATATTTTGGTAAAACTGGCCAGGGCCGCACGCATAGGTGTGGAGACAGGAAAATGAATTTCAGGCTCAAGGGCAGCATAGGTGGAGATATTCACAATGGCTCCGCCCCCTTGTTGTTGCATAATCGGCGTCACGATACGAGCCATACGCACCACATTCAGAAAATTTATATCCATGCCGGCATGCCAGTCCTCATCTGGGATATCCAACAGATCGCCCTTTGGCGGATGTCCGGTACTGTTTACCACGCCATCAATTCGTCCATGGGCATCCATAGTTTTATCAATCAACGTTTGCAGGTCCTCCTGACTGGTTACTGACCCAGTCATACCAATCCCGCCCAATTCCTTTCCTAATGCTTCCGATGCCCCCGATGGAGACATGACGGCCACGAAATACCCATTGCCTGCTAATTCGCGCGCGATCGCTGCGCCCATACCTCGGCCCGCCCCTGTGATGACTGCAACTTTTTCGGTACTCATGATTTTCCTCTCGGTAGATTTATCCCTGGATTGAGACATTCTTTATGGCGTTTTTATATCAAGATCTATGCGCCTGCTGCCCACCAGTTACCGCCAGCGCGGGCTAGTTTTTCGCCGTGTAGAAAATCTGCACAATGGGCCGTCCCTCCGATTGATTCAACCGGTGTTATTTCATGGCCAAGCGATATCAAACCATCTATCAATAGAGTAGCCAGTCCTTTTGCCTCGATCGGCTCATGCGTTTGTACATGCATACGCGGTGCCGCAGCTGCTTCATAGGGCGAAGCCCCAAAATCAATCATCCTTTGCATGAGTTGGGCCCCTGCACTTATGATCCGTCTGCCCCCAGGCATCCCGGTGGCAATATCCCGACCCGGCAACCTCGCGATCATCGGTGCGACATTGTTAAGGGGACGTTTTCCCGCAGCAACAGAATTTGTACGGCCCGGTCTTGGGTCTAATCTGCACATGCCATGCCCAAGAAGTATGTCCGTATCGGGTACGGTGAAGAAGGATCCGAAACCTCCGCCCTGTGTGATCGTAGCAGCAACCATATTGCCCTCGGTATCGACGGTAGATACATGCAGGGTACCAATGCGTGAATCACATTCAATGAGAGGCTGACGATGGTCCACATCGTTCGGAAACTGTTTGAGGCTCTCCACACGACCCGCAGCATAAAATTTACTTAACAGGCGATCCACTGGGACGTCTACAAAATCAGGATCCCCTAAATAAATCAGTCGGTCTCGCCAGGCAAGTTTCAGCACTTCCGCTAACAAATGCCAGTATTCAACGGTTTGATCAGACGGCATATCAAAACAATCCAGCATATTCAAAATCTGCATACTGGATACACAGCCGTTTGGCAAAACAGGCCCGGAAATGACCGCGTCTCGATAGGTTGTAGCGTAAGCGGGTGTGATCCGTGGTTCATAAGACGCCATATCTGTTCGGGTCAGAATACCACCACCCGCAAGGACCGCATCTGCGATCTCCCGACCGAGTTCACCGTCGTAAAAATCGCGCCAACCTTCTGACATCAATCGTCTCAGTGTTTTACTCATATGAGGCATGTGCCACAGATCATCCGCGTGAGGTAATTTACCTTCGGGCATCAAATAATTATGCGTGGCCTCATAACATCGGATGATATGTTCATCGGCACGAATACGATGGGCAAGATGGGCATCATATGGGAACCCATTTTCAACCATTTCCAACGACGGTTCGACGATTCGATCCCAATCGAGCCGCCCCCATCGCTCCCAAAGCATGCCCATACCAGCCATCTGCCCCGGTATCGCTACTGACAACGGGCCGACAACATTCGCGTTATCGCGAACTGTGCAACCATATTCATTTTCATTGATGCCTTTGGGTTGATCTACCCTGGGTAAAATATCATACATCGATTCTGAAGCCGCCGCTGGTGCTGGAGAATTGGCGTCGAGTGACCATACCTTCCCGGTCTTCCCTTCAAGCACCACAGCAGCCAGCACATAGCCCCCCAGCCCTGTTGCTGCAGGATGGAGCATACAACACGCCATACAGGCGGCGGCAGCAGCGTCCATGGCATTGCCGCCCTCTGATAGAATTTTTGCGCCTGCACGGGCTGCGCCAGGAGGACCAGCTGCAACAGCACCGATATTGGAACTAACTTCTGTGCCTTCAATCATGGTATACCCGGAGATAATCGTTGCTCTAAGGATAAGACATCGATACCCAAAATACATAATCCTGTTGCGAGAATCAATGAGAGAATGTAGAGTTGGAATACGGCAATCAAACGAGCGAATATAAAAATCGAAAGAAGGCTATCCAGGCCTGTCAGGTAAATTTGAATCAGTCGGAAATAAGAGGAGAAACCTTTTGAAAATTACAGGTCTTGACCTTTGTAGTGTCCATGTGAATCATCGAGGGGATTGGACGTTTGTGCAAGTCAACACAGACGAGGGCCTGCAGGGCATCGGTGAGTTGAATCCATCAGGACCTAAGGCAGGTAGTCTACCCATCCTCCGCCACCTTGAAGAACAGTTGCTCGGGCGTGACCCACGTAAGATTGAACACATCATGGCCGAATACAAAACCGACCCGCTGGATCGTGCGACGGTGCTGGCATTGAGTGCGCTGGATCAGGCTTTGTGGGATATTCTGGGTAAATCCCTCGGAGCCTCTGTTGCCACCATTTTAGGGGGGAAATGCCGGGATGAAATTCACCTGTATGCCAACATCAACCGGGCTACCACGGATCGTACACCTGCAGGGTTTGCAAGAAATGCCGCTGCCGCTATGAGAGATGGGTTCGATGCCGTAAAACTGGCCCCATTTGACGGCATGCCGGGTGGAATAGACCGGGCTCAGGATGTAAGAGAGGGCATCGATTGTATGGTGGCAGTCCGTGAAGCTATCGGTCCTGACGTAGGCCTCCTAATCGATTGCCATAGTCATTTTACGGGTCGAGGAGGGTGTGAAGTATTTGATGCACTCAAAGATCTGGATCTATTCTGGTTCGAAGAACCGGTCCCTGATGAGGATATCGAAGGATATCGGCTCATCAAAGACCATATTGACGTGCCACTTGCTGGGGGAGAAAACCTGATGCACCGGGCAGGCTTCTGGCCTATTCTCGATATGAAGTTGATGGATATCATCATGCCGGACGTGACGATTGTTGGCGGCATATCAGAGTTGAAAAAAGTAGCCACCATGGCAGAAGGAAGACACGTGCCCACCGCTCCCCATGGTCCGTTTGGTCCAGTGACGATCGCATCTGGTGTTCAGACGATGGCCTCACATCCTGATTTCCTAATCCTGGAATATGCCTGGGGGGAGGTGCCATGGCGTCATGAACTTCTAATCCCTTCGGAACAGATTATAAACGGGAGGATTAAGGTCAGTGATAAACCCGGATTAGGGGTGGCGTTAAATCCGGACACGGTAAACAAATATACAGTGTCATTATAAATTATTCGTGGATCTCCAACCGGTGAAGATGTCATGAAACAATAGCCATTGCAGGCGCTAGTACCGCCTTGGAAAAGCGCTCTCAGATTATTTTGTCACGTGTGGCTATCGTGTTTATGTGTGCCTGCGTCGATCCCGACCAGAGGATCGGGCTTTTACATATGCCCGGTAGTTGTATCAAATCCAGATGCGGTGCTTTCGTGGGCTTGGGATATCCATGAAAGTTCTACGCATCCAGATTACCAGATAAATTGTGCAGGCACCTTGAAATCAGGGGATTCCTTCCGGAAATATGACCAAGTTGAAATCCGACAGATGCCGGATATTAATATTTATGGTGGTCGGAGACCAATCTGCAATTGAAGTTATCTTACCCCTCAAAAGGCCTTGTTAAAGTCAAAATTCGTTCTGCCTTGTCATACCAGCCCTGAGGGGCATAGTCATCGAGGTGCTGATAGCAACGCACCCGGACCTCACTGGAACCCGGTGTAAATGTCAGGTGTCTGCTCTGGGAGACATTAAGCGCCCCATGATACTTGGAAATAGAGGCGACATTAATAAAGTGTCCCCCCCATTTTGTTTCAATATGTGATTTTCCACCACAGGTATCATCCGGGTTGGTATGGGTATGGCCACCAAACCAGATATCTACCGCCCCCGGATGCTTTTCAAGGTAGGTTTCAAAAGCCTGGGCATCTGGTTTACCATCAACAAAATAGAGATAAGATGCCCCCTTGGGTGATCCCAGGGGCTTATATCCATGATACCCACTGGTCCAGTTCCCCTGGTCATCTTTAAATATGCCCTCCCACTCTCCTGATGCAACCGTTGTATCTTTTAACATATAATGATGGGCTGATACGATGATATCCTTGGGATGGGATTCTACCATCTCTTTCCACCATGCAAACGTCTCCCCGGTAACCACCCCACCGGGATTACCGCCCAGATTACCCCGGCCGATCTTTTGACTGGGCTCGTTGATATCACTCATCATTAAGAACAGAATGTTACCCACACGGAAGCTATATCGTTCCCAAGTTCCATCAATTGGATAGGGGCGCCGTGCCCGATCAACGCGGGAATACTCGGTTTGCTCACCAAGTGGGTCAATCCATTTACGCCACCACCATGCAGGCGGTTCATTCAACCCACTACGGTCGTGATTTCCACAGATGTTATAGATGGCTTCTCGAGGATGAAACTTCAGTGCGTCAAATTGTTGAACTACATCGAGACCTTCTTCGTCATCAGGGACATCCTGCCCACCGGACATATCACCAATATCAATAGCAATACCCCAATCAAAAGCTGGCCCGCCCAGATCACCACCTTGCTCTGACATACACAACGCCTCAAATAAACTTTTTCGACCGCGCTTTGAATCACTACCTACATGACAATCACCAAACGCCCAAAGGTTAAATGGAGGAGTGGGTTCTGATGTGTGGGCTTTTGACATGGTTTTCTCCTGCCTGTCAATAGTTTACCGTTTCGTTGGTTTCGCTATCGCACAATGACCAGTTTTTTATAATCCCGATGACCGTTGGAGATCAATTCACAAAAATAGGTCCCACTAGGTAAAGGTTGACCGGACGTATCGTTGCCATCCCAGGTTAAAATATAATCGCCTGCCACTTGGTTGTCATCTCTCAAAAGCATGCGAACCATTTGACCCTGTATGTTGTGTAAACGAATAAATACGGATCGGGGTGGACCATCTGCCAAAAGGTATCTTACGGCGGTTCCAGTATTGAATGGGTTGGGCGCATTCTGACGTAGGGTTGGCACTTGAATTTGGATGGAAGGCGTGATCCCTATCTCAAAGGACTTATCAAATATACTCGACAAGACCTTTCCGCTCAATACATAGGCCTCCCCCGAATTACGACGCTGGTTACCCGGACCATCCCCGATCATCCCATTGGGCATCGCATCCTGGAAACCACCCCCATCCAGATCACCACTCGCTGACCAGTAAGTCGAAAAATCGAATCTATCTGCGCCTTCGACACAGATCAAAGGGACATTCGGTTGAGCCAGATCAATTTCATGAGGTATATCAGGGCCACCGTTAATCACGACTATGCCACCAGCAGCTCGGCGACCATTGGGACCGGTGTCTCCAGGTATAGTGATAAAAAGATCATCATATCCATCCCCCTGAATATCTCCAGCAGCGATGGAGTCCCCGGTGATGGCCCCTTCTTTGGAACCATATATAATGGTAACGTCAGCCGGAGGATTTGCCATATCGATGGTTTGTCCCGGCAAGGCAGACGAACCGTAAACGATGTAAACTTCTCCTCCATCGCGTCGTTTGTCATTGACACTATCGGCGCGATAGGCCCCGATTATTATATCTGCAATCTTATCCCCGTTGACATCAGCCGTTACGATCTCTTCTCCCAGGCGATCCGGTGAATAGAAAGCCGGATCAAGTGAGGTGGTCCCACCGTAAATCGAGAGCATATCCGCAGGGGGATTGGTGCTCAAATCAATATGAAGCGGGAGATTACTTTTTCCGAAGATAACCCGAATTTCTCCAGCATCCAACCTGCTGTTGGCCGGTCCATCACCGCCCCCCCCGGTCATACATATTACGCAAAGTGCCCAGTGCACCCGATCCGATGATTATATCATCTCTTCCATCGCCGTCGATATCACCAACTGCCAGGCAAGAGCCCGAATGATCGATTTCATCGGTACCGTATATAATTGTCATCGCGTGAGTGGTATCGTTGGCTGAAAGCTGAATATCTGGGCCCAAAGATATACACCCGTCCGGTCTCATTGTGGTTTGGATTAAACCCATCCGCCATATCCGCCGCGACCACGACGTCATCAAATCCGTCGCCATTGATATCTCCCGTATCGACCCACACCCCTAACCGGTTCCGAATACCGGGGCCCGTGATGGTTCTTACGCCCGCAGGGAGCGGTTGTTTTAAATCCAAGTCGTCACCACGGCGCAGTAAATCAGCAAGTAAATCGCTTGAGAAGATATAAAGTTTTCCTGCATCTTTCAGCCCGGGTGCATCGCCATAAAATGCACCGACCAATAGATCCATTACACCATCCCCCTCCATATCACCAGCTGTGTGTTTAATTCCAAATATATCATCCTCCGCCTCTCCATAGATGGTCACCACCCGACTCGATGGCTTTTTAAAATCTATTTCACCACCCAATGTACCATCACTGAAATATATATGAATCTCACCAGCGTTAGTCCTGAAATCCCCATCCGGGCCATCAGCCGCCATAGCAGAAAGAATAAACTCTGCGCGACCATCGTTATTCAAATCAGCGGAAGATACCGGCGCCCCATATGCCGCATCATTCGGATCCGGATTGTAAAACGTCATTTGTCCGGCCTGGTCAAACCTGGCTAACTCCCATACATGGATCATCTGGCTAGGCAGGCGGACAAACGGAGCAGATCAAAAAAGGCAGGGGGTACAGCGTGAATTTTATCATAAATGGAATGTGAGGAGATATATAGGTGATTATCACAAAGTTAGCTTTGATATGCTACCCTTAGGACTATAATCTACAATTTCATGGGTAATAAAGCCCCTATGCCCTGACTTTAAGGGTCTGTCCAGAGTTTTGTGTAACTGACCTTTTCACGATATGGGGACCCGCTCCTCATACATGATAACAAACTGGTTGATGGCAGCGGTCCAGTTCACAAGCGGTCTGGTCCATTTTTTGGA
>Ga0115002_10001785_pt1 | contig 29039 bp, 27 predicted proteins | sample ArcticOcean_MG_C_8_FD_89576 | JGI IMG/M metagenome (GOLD analysis project Ga0115002, IMG submission 89576) | Marine microbial communities from western Arctic Ocean - ArcticOcean_MG_CB11_86 | ecosystem: Environmental > Aquatic > Marine > Oceanic | place: Arctic Ocean: Canada Basin | collected... | reverse complement strand
TCGAACACGCGGGAGGTCGAAGTGCTGGCCGCGCCGGGAGAGCGTGGTGTGGTCGGGCGCGTCGAGCTCGAGGCCCAGCATCCCGAAGAGCGACTGTAGAAACCCCTCAACCTGACGGAGGGCAAGTGGAAGAGGAGACGGAGCGTCAGCGCAGTCTCGATGGCGATGTCGGAGTCGTAGCGTCCGACAACTCAGCCGACCCATCTCGGCACGATCGCTTATCGGGTTGCGATTCGGGCCCGATCCGCCAGGGCGACGGACGTGGACTCCCCTAAACGCTGAGCAATTCGGACTCTCGCGTGGCGATCGGTTTCCACCATGTACTCCGAATCGTCTCAAATTCGCCGATTCAGGCCCGAATTCGCATCTGGCACGCGTGCACACCCACCGAAATATAATCGCCTTGATATAACCGATCGACGTGGGCCAATCCGCGAATATGTGCCTGTTTTTTGAGCGTCACCGATAACGAGCCTTCTAAGCAGCTTGTTCGTAATCAGCTGTGATCGGCAGCGATCGCGCACAATGGGCGCTGTCGGAGCGGCGGCCCGACGCGTAACAGGTCTTCGGTTAACTTTTCAGACCCCGCTAATATTTCCTATCGTCAAGTATTTGACCGACTCTTGTTGCCCGGGCAGACGGGTGAAGAGTATCTGTATGGAAGTGACGCCGGACCGTCGAAGCGATCTGCTTGGAGGGAACTCGCCGGCGCTCGACGCCCATTGCGCGATCGCCCTGCGAAACCGAAGACACTGCTTCAAGAGATCAGCCCGCTGCGACCGCGGTCGAGATCGTGAAAGCTCGCGCCCACAAGATTCGGCGATGAACCGCTCGTAGGTGAAGCCGCCCCACGCAAAACACATTCTGAATGACGCCGTACGCGTGCAAGAAACGCTGCGCGTGGCCACGTGACTTGAAGCCTCGCATCTGGCGCTCCGGTTGCCGTGCGGTCATCCCGACATTGTGGCGCGCAGTACGTGTACTTGACAGTGCCGCGCGACGCTAGCCTTCGGGCAACGCAAACACGTAGAGCGCGTTCCCAGTCGCTGGATGCCGGATCTCGGGTGCAATCAAGGCCGGTACGTTACGCGGGCTGCCTCCCCCCAGGCCCGTCGGGATCGCGACATACTGGCGGCCGTCCACGGCGAACGTGATGGGAAATCCCTGCACCGAAGTGGCGAGCCGTGTCTCCCACACGACCTCGCCGGTCTCGACATCGACGGCCTTGACCTTGCGGTCGAGGTCGCCGACAAACGCGAGACCACCACCCGTCGAGAGCACCCCCGTCAGAAACGGAGCCCGCTGATCGAGCGTCCACAGCTCCTCCAGCGTCTCCACATCATAGGCCGCGAGCTTGCCGATATTCCCGCCGGTACCGGGCATCTCGTACCAGCGCCGATCCGCCGCGGTGCCACCGCCGCCGGGGACCAACTCGACCACCCGGCCGCGGATTTCCATACAGCTCTGGCTGAGCGGGATGATCAGTCGCGCGGTCGGCGGGTGGTAGCTCATCGGCTGCCAGTTGTGGCCGCCCTCCGTGCTGGGGCACGAAGAGGCCCACTGACCACGTGCGTTGTCGATGATGTCCTGCCGGTAGTGGGGCCTGCCCGACTCTGGATCGATGTAATCGTAGACGTTCTGAAACACCGTCTCACGATGACCGACGAAGTCGCCGGTCTCACGATTGAGCTTCCACAGCACCCCGGCCTTGCCGATCGAGAACACCATCTTTTCTCCACCGACGTCGACCAATACGCGCTCGAACACTTCATCCAGGTCCAGCGCTTCTCCTGGCGCATGTTGGAAATACCAACGCAAGCTGCCGGAATCGGCGTCGAGCGCCAGTGTCGAGCTCGTGTAGAGGGCATCGTCGAGCGCGCTGTTACCGCGGCTCACGGGCATCCAGGGCTTGGCCTGCGCAACACCCCAGTAGGTCAGCTCGAGCTCCGGGTCGTAGCTGCCCGTGATCCAGGTGTCGCCGCCGGCACGATAGAAATTCGGCAGCTCGCCCCACGTATCACCGCCCGTCTCGAAATCTTGGGCGATCGTCGTGAAGCGCCAGACTTCGCTGCCGTCGTCCGCATCGTAGGCGCTGATGAAGCATTTCTGCTCGCGAAAACGATCGCAGGCACCCAGGCCCGACACGATCTTGCCCTTGATCACGATTGGTCCGCTCGAGTTAGTGAAGCCGCCCTCGCTACGGTCGCCGATGGTCGTATCCCACACCTTTTCTCCCGTTCGCGCATCGAGCGCGACTAGGCGTGCGTCGTTTGTGCCGACAAAAATTTTGTCCTCGAAAATCGCGAGTCCGCGCATCGCTCTGGCCGCGACGTTGGGCCCGACGCGATGCTCCCAGATGAGCTCGCCGGTGGCCCCATCGAGCGCCTGGACGACATTGGCCATATTGACGAGATACAGAATGCCGTCGTGGACGATGGGCGCGGGCTGATTCCGGCCGCCCCCCTCGGTCATGGCCCAGGCCCACTGGAGCCGCAACTCGCCCACGTTATCTCGGTTGATTTGATCAAGCGGGCTGTAGCTCCACGCCTGATAGTTGCCGCGGATCATCAGCCAATCCTCCGGAGCCGGATCGCGCAGCATCGCCTCCGTAACGGGCGAATACTCGGAGACCAAGCCTTCCGCGGTGAGACCGATCAGACCCGAAGGCTCGTCAGGTTGAGTGGCTGGTTCGGCTGCGGCAGCGGCCTGGCGCACCACCTGAGGCATCACGCCATTGGCGACAGTGCCGATGACGGTCGGACTGCCGGCGGCGAGTGTTTCATTACTCGGCTCGGCCCCGTTGGCGTGCAGCAAGAACGCAACGATGTCGACATAGGCCTGCTGACTGAGGCTACCGGGAATTCCCGGCGGTAGCGGCATGGTCAGTTGTGTAAACGCAATGAGCTCTTGCGCCGTGCGGTCGCGCCACGTGTTCATGAAGTCTGCGCCCGCGAGTGGGCGCGCCTCGTTCAGCCCGCCCAGGTCCGGGCGGTGGCAGCTGGCACAGTTCGTCTGGTACGCGACGAGACCCGCCGCAGCCTGCTGCTCGGTAAACGGTCCGGCCTGTAGTGGCGGCGTTGCCTGATCTTGTGGCCCTGGGGCTTGAGCCCCCGCCCTGCCAAGCACGAGCGCCGCGCCGGCAACGCTGAGTAACACACACCAGATCGCACGTTGACGCATAACTTGTCTCCTGTTAAATCGCGAGATCGGTGCAAGGCGTTCCCCCAAGTCGGGCTAGCCGCCGGTGCCGAACGTTCCGTTGTGCCTTGCGAGCCTGGCGCATCACCGTCCTCGGTGAAGCGCGGCAGGCCACTCCGGGCGGGCTACTAGGGCAGCAACCAACCCCAAAGATTGCCGTCCGGCGCGCTGACGCTATTGATCTGCACGTACAGGCGGCCCTGGCGCAGACTCTCCACCTCCTCGGGACTGAGATCAAGTTCACCCGAAAAGAGACCCTCCGGCTCCGACGCCACTGTGAGATCGAAGAGCGCAAGCCCGCGCACCCCCTTCATTGGGCCCTCGTGCACGCGCGCGACGGTCGCCAGCCCACGCATGCCTGCGAACGAACCGCTCAGCGTCAACTGACGGCCCTCGAGGACGGCTGAGCCCGATCCGGATCCCGTCACCAACCCGCGGGTGGCTACATCGATCGGCATCATCGCCAGCCGAACCTTGAAGGCTTCCGGCGACTGGGCGCTCGCCAGGCCTGCGAGACACGAGAACGCCACGCCGAGAACCCATAATCTACTACTTGGCGACAAACTCACGTGTGCCCTCCGAACAGCCGGTGGTGTCCGGCCGGAAATTCCGATTTACCTTCCCCGCACAGGCCGATGCTACACCCGAATGGTGCGAAAAAGCGGCCAAGGGTGGCGAATCAAAAACTGGTGCTGGCCTGTGGTGCGCACAAATGATGGCGTTGGTCCCTGCCGGTACCGCGCACCAACGCCCCTCGCTGTGATCTCCAGCCGTCGCCAACAATAGGCGCTGTTGAAGCGGCAGCCCGATGCGTAACAGGTCTTCCTTTAACTTTTCGGAGCCCGCCAATGATTCCTATCGTCCCACCGACGGCAGCGCGCCGCCGAGTCGGTAGATCATCAGAACTGGCCGAGCGAACGTCGGGGTTGCGGAGCAGGCCCTTCATTCGGCGGTTGGGCGGCGCCGCCGATACGGGGGCGGGGGTAACTCCGACCAGACCGAATCATGGTAGACGCACCGATACCGAATATTGTTGCTCAGAGTCCGGGGGCGTCCTAGGGCAGTCTTCGGTCTGGAGTGATCTGCTTCCTGTCTACGCAAAGCTCTAGCAGCGCCGGTTTGCCCGCGCCGACCGCGCGTTCAAATGCTTCCGCAAAGGATGCCGTCGACTCCACCCTTTCGGCATAAACCCCAAAGGACCGCGCCAACGACACGAAGTCCGGGGTCGGCAGATCCGTAGCGGATACGCGGCCCGGGAACCGGCGTTCCTGGTGCATTCTGATCGTTCCGTACATCCCGTTGTTGACCACCAGGAAAATGACGGCGGCTCCATATTGCATCGCCGTGCCAAGCTCCTGCGGATACATCAGAAAGCACCCATCGCCGGCGAAGCAGACGGAGATGCGCTCGGGAAACCGCAACTTGGCGGCTATCGCCGCTGGCACCCCGTACCCCATCGATCCGCTCGTAGGTGCGAGCTCCGTTCGGAACTCCCGGTACTTGTAAAAGCGGTGGACCCAGACCGTGTAGTTTCCCGCCCCATTGCTTACCAGGGCATCCGCAGGCAACCGATTCGCAAGGTAGGACACGACTTCGGCCAAGTCCACACCACTGCCTGAACCTGGTCCAGGTACGGCGCTGAATTTCAGGTAGTCGCGGCGTGCTTCCTCGGTCCAGGATTGCCAGCTGGGGTTCCTGACGGGCGCCATCTCGGGCAGGCCGGTGGCAAACAACACCGGCGACGCGTTGATCGGAACGTCGGGCTGGAAGACGCGGCCGAGTTCTCCAGCGTCGGCGTGCACGTGCATCAGTCGCTGCGAAATGCACGGAGGCTTCAGCAATGTGTAGCCCGCCGTAGGGATGTCACCCAAACGAGTGCCGAGCACAATCAACAGGTCCGCCGACTGCACAAGTTTCGACAGATACGGGGGCTGCCCCAGTCCAAGGTGCCCCGCGTAGCAGGGATGATGGTTGTCGATGTGATCTTGCCGGCGGAATGAGGTGAGCACTGGAAGAACACTATTTTTCGCGAAGTCCTCCACCGCGCGCTTGGCTGCTTCGGACCACAGCGAGCCACCGAGAATCAGGAGCGGACGCCGGGCGCGGTCGAGTTCTGACCGCAGTATTTCCAAGTAGTCCCGGCGAGGAGCTGCTTGAACGGCCTGGAACGGCTGGCTCTCTGCGACCAGCACAGTCTCGGAGAGCACGTCTTCCGGCAGGGACAACACCACAGGCCCCGGCCGCCCGGAGGTCGCACACTGAAATGCCCTCAGGACATACTCAGGAATGCGTGCGGCATCGTCGATCTCGGCCACCCACTTTGCCAGCGGCGCAAACATCTGCCGGAACTCCACCTCCTGAAACGCCTCGCGTCCACGCACCGGCCGCGCCACCTGGCCGACCAAGAGAATCATGGGAGTAGAGTCCTGGTGCGCCGTGTGCACGCCTACCGAGGCGTGTGCAGCTCCAGGGCCGCGAGTCACAAGACAGATACCAGGCCGGCCCGTGAGCTTGCCGTCCGCCTCCGCCATGTTCGCGGCGGCGCCTTCGTGCCGGGCATTGACAATCTGGATCTCCGGAATGTCGTAGAGGGCGTCGAGCACGTCCAGGTAGCTCTCTCCGGGTACGCAAAACACCCGGTCGACGCCGTGCGCACGCAAGGCGTCCGCAAGAACTCGCCCTCCACTGCGCGGCTTGCCATCGCCACTATTGGTGGGACCAGTCGTGCGTTCCTCGTTCCCCGCCGCTGCGGTGCTCTCAGGCATTACTCGCTTCCGCTGGAACGGCATCCGTTTCGAGCTCTTTGCCGCGCGTTTCCGGCAACATGGATGTGGCGACCAACACCAGCGTGTAAGAAGACACGGCGCAGATGCCGATTGCTGGTCCCAGACCTATGCTGCCGCTAAGGAATCCCACCGCGGCAGGGACAATCGAGCCTACCGCCCGGCCTGTGTTGTAAGAGAAGCCCTGTCCCGTGGCCCGGACTCGCGTCGGAAACAGCTCCGCAAATGTGGCGCCCATGCCAGCAATGATCGCCGACTGGAAGAACCCCAAGGGGAACCCGAGAAGGAGCACGGCCATATTGTTCAGCGGAGCCAGCGTGTAGATGGCGACGGTTACTGCAGCGCAGAGGGCGGCAATGACAAATGTCTTACGACGGCCGAGCCAGTCGCTCACGTGGGCGGTGCAGACATAGCCGAAGAAGGAACCGCAGATGTTCACCGCCAGATAGCCGCCGGTGCCCAGTACCGACAGTTCTCTTACTGTCACGAGGTATGTGGCCAGCCACGTCAGGATGGTGTAGTTGCCTCCGAGACCACCCATGGCCAGCGTGGATGCGAGAACGGTTCGGCGCAACAGCGGGGGCCGAAAAATCTCTAAGAACTGGAAGGTGCCACCTGGGGGTGCAGAAGCACGCATTCTGGTAAACACTTCCGGTTCTTCCACATTGCGGCGAATCCACAACGTGAAGAGGGCAGGGAACAGCCCAAAGAAGAAAAGAAGGCGCCAGGCCAGTTCTGGAGACACCAGGCTGAAGACGACCGTGAACAGCAGCACGGCAGCTCCATAGCCGACGGACCAGCCGGCTTGTACGGTACCCACCGCCCGGCCGCGCACGCGCTTGTCAATGACTTCACCCATCAGCACAGCGCCCGCGGCCCATTCGCCGCCAAAGCCGAGGCCTTGCATGCTTCGGGTGAACAGCAGCTGTTCAAAGGAATTCGTGAAACCTGACAGAAAGGTAAAACCCGCAAACCACAGAATGGCCCACCGCAGAACCTTAGCCCGTCCGAATCGGTCGGCGAGGATCCCGGCTATCCAGCCTCCCACGGAGGAGAACAGCAGTGCGGCAGTGCCCAACATGCCTGCTTCCGCCTGCGACATGCCCCACAGGACAATAAGTGTCGGCATGACGACCGCGTAGATCTGGACGTCCATGGCATCCAAGGTCCATCCGGTGAAGCATGCCCAAAACGTCTTCCGCTCCCGTCGGGACATACTGGTGAACCAGTTTGCCAATGCCGTTTCTCCTTGTGCAGAACCGAGTGATCAGTTCGCGACGAATTGCGCCGCTAGTACTTCGTCGAGGGATCCGCTACTGCTTGTATCTCAGATACACCGTTCGCGTTTCGGTGTAGAAGTCGAGCGCAGCCGGGCCCTGTTCCCGCATGCCAAAGCTCGATTCCTTGGTGCCGCCGAACGGAAGCTGGTATTCGACTCCGGCCGTCGGCAGATTCACGGTGATCAGGCCCGCCTCAATACCGTTGATGAATTCGTGGACACGCGCCAGGTCATTCGACACGATGGAGGCGGAGAGGCCGAACTCTACGCTGTTGGCAAGACGTAGCGCATCCTCGAAGTCGCTGGCCACCATGAGCGCCAGAACCGGACCAAATACTTCCTCCTGGGCGATTCTCATGTCCGGCGTGACGCCGGCAAAGATCGTTGGCTCGATGAAGTAGCCCTTGTCATACGATCCGCCGCTCAGGCGATTTCCGCCGCAGAGGAGTTGGGCGCCCTCATCTTTCGCCACGCGGACATAGTGCAGATCTGTCTCGAGTTGCCGCTCATCAACAGCTGGACCAATCTCAACACCCGCTTCGAGTCCATTGCCCACCTTCAATCTCTTGGTTCTGGCCAGGAGCTTCTCCACAAGCGGCTCATACACCGCTCGCTCGACGATGGCGCGGCTGCACGCGGTGCATTTCTGCCCAGTAGAGAAAAACGCGCCGTTTACGAGTGTTTCTACGGCGAAGTCCAGATTGGCATCCTTCAGGACAATGGTGGGGTTTTTGCCCCCCATCTCGAGTTGAACACGCATACGACGCCTGGCCGCTTTCTCGTGCACTGAGTGTCCAACGTCACACGACCCAGTGAACGAGACGGCTTTCACAGCCGGGTGTTCGATGAGCGCGTCGCCAACGGCGTCTCCACCTCCCGTCACAAAGTTGACGACACCAGCCGGAATCCCGGCTTCGTGAAGCGCCTCCACCAGCCTCAGCGGCGTGAGCGGGGCCAGCGATGCAGGTTTGATCACCACCGCGTTCCCCGCGACCAGCGCCGGAGCCATCTTCCAGGTGGGAATAGCAGCCGGGAAGTTCCAGGGCGTGATCAAACCCACCACGCCAAGCGGTTTGCGCATGGTGTAGCAGAAGACGCTGTCGCGCTCTGAAGGAGTCTGTTCGCCGAACCGGCGCGCGCCCTCCCCACCGAAATAGCGAAAAATATTGATCGCTCGCTTCAGCTCACCCTTCGCTTCCGGAAGCGTTTTTCCCTCCTCGCGTGTCATCTCCTCGGCGATGTGCGGAAGTCTGCCTTCCAGAAGGTCCGCAGTTTTGAACAGGTACTCACCCCGCAGTGGAGCCGGCAACGCTGCCCAGGCGAGCTGTGCCTCCTGGGCCGCATCGCACGCGGCTCGCATGTCCTCGCTGGCGCTGGACTGAAATAACCCGACGATCTCGTCCGTATTCGCGGGGTTCACGTTCGAAAACGTGTTCTTGCTCTTGCACTCGACCCATTGACCGTTGATGCAGTTGTAAAACACCTTGGACATAATCTTCCAAACTAGCCCACCGGCAACCAACACGAAGCCCCGATTGACAAAAACGTTGGTACCAAGCGCGCCGAACGGTCTGAACAGGCCCCGAGGCCGACGGGTTCACGATCGCGCCGGACACACGCACGCGGGGGGCTGCAGGATAGCATGGCGACCCTGCAGCCCGACCGCGTAGAAGGTCTTCCGTTAACTCTTCGGAGCCCGCTAATGTTTTCTATCGTCTCCGAGTAGCGTCCCCGAGTTGGTCATTGCCGATCAAGGTCGGGAAGGTGGGCGGATCCCCTGCGCCCGAGTCCTTATGGAAATGCGAGCAGTTGTCCTGGTGGAGTTCCTGTCCCTGGTCGAACAAGACCGTGTCGACAACTTGCTAAGCAGCCGCAAGCGGTGCAATAACAAACGCGAAACTCAAAACACCAACCACAATCTTCAACAACAGCATTCCTCTTTCAGATCGTGGCGACGTTCGGGGTCAAGACCAGATATCGGCATCCGATAACCCCAGGTCTACAGCGAGCTCCGCCCTAATAGCCAAGTCAGTCTCCACTTCGCCGTCCCTGCGAAAGGGGAAATAGTTCTTCCCGGAAACAAAGAGTCTGTACTCGCCCTTCGGGACGCTCACCTGGGCCACGCCACGCTCGTCTGTGAAGGCTCTGTAGGGGTGGACCACAACTTTGGCACCCTTGACCGGCGTTTGACTTTCCATGTCTATGGCTTCGACCGTCAAGACGCACTCGGGCGTGGGCACAACTCTTACCCTGAAACCGGCCAGGCACTCGACGTGCGGGACATCCAGGCCGGCCACTGTAGCCTTCGCTTCCCATGCATAGAGCCCCTCGGTGTCTGGGGCCGTCAGGTCCACCTTCGCATGATAAAGGGCGGCGGTTTCGGGCCAAGGGGTATCGCTCAGTGTGGCCCTCGCCAGATGTGTCCCTTCGTGGTCTCGGACCTCAAGGGCCCAACCGTCGGGCCGGCACTCGGCGGAGCACTTGACGCCGAACTTGATGCTGAAGTTCTCGCCGCATTCGATGGTCGACGGCGCGTCCCATACGACAACTTGCGTGCTGTGCGGTTTGACGCTGAATGAAAACGGCGCTGACCTCTGCTCATACGAAAGGCCTGCCTCCGCATGTGACGGGCACACGGCCAGCCATGTGTAGGCCCCCGGCCTGACCGGCGCCTTCACGGCGAACGCGCGCGTCTGGTTGGTCTCACCGTCGAATGCAGTCAGCTCAATGCTCTCTGCCACGGTGCCGTCTTGGTCCTTGATCAGGAGAGTCCTTCCCCGCAGGTCTCTTGCCGGGGAGCATGACACCGTGCCCATCAGAGTCATGTCGGCGCCGGCATCGACCTCCTCCGGGGAGACCTCGCAGGTCAACGCGCTGATTTTGACCGTCGTTTCGTCTTTTGTGGTCATCGGCGGCTAGCTCTTCCGGTGGCATCGGACTCCCACCGGACATCAATCTCACACCTGGCTGGATGGCTCTCCGCCGGCATGCGTCCCGGCGATATAGCCATGGACGTGCCCCTTGCCCAAGCCATGCTTGTTGAAGCCGCCAACGGCCTCGCCTCCAGCATAGAGACCGGGAATGACCTGGCCCTGCATGTCGACGACTTGTTGCCGGCCGTTGACCCGCAGGCCGCCATAGGAATCGTGCCAGATCACCATGATCGAAAGCGCGTAGAAAGGCGGCGTGGCGATGCGGTTCATGGGTGCATCGGCGTGGCGTTCGAATTCAGGATCCGTGCCGGCGTCCACATAGCCGTTCCAGACGTCCACAGTCTCGGTCAGATATTTCAGCGGCATGCGCTGGAACTCATGGCCCGCGGCGATCTTTACCGCCAGGTCCCCGATGGTATCGGCTTTGAAAAAGTAGCCGTTGTCGGAGACATACGGGAACCGAAGCTCCCACCCCGTGCGGTCGACCGCATCCTGGTCGAAGATCGCCCAGAGCGGCCCGGAGTAGTAGTCCGGGGCCTGCGACCCTTCGTTTAAGGCCAGCGCGGCGTCGAGGCCGTGGTTGTAGTCATACATCTCCCTGACCCACTCCTTCCGGCAATTGCGCCAGTCAAGCGGCGTGTGCTTCATCCCCTGGCCCGGGGCGCCACCGTCGCCCGGGTAGCGGTTTAACCCGGGTCTGACGGGAAGACGGACCTCGCTGAAGAAACGCTTCCCAACCTGGTTCACGGCGATAAACTCTTCGAACCCGGCGTTGCCGACATTGATCCCCGAGGAGCCGCGGAAACCAAACGTCGGGTGACCGGGCATCATTGCTGTATACGCATCACGCGTGCCCAGGCTCGTGGCGAGGTGGAACGTCGTGCCATACGAGAGGTTCTGCTGCATGCCCGCGAGGTTGGCGCCAACCCTCAAGCCGGCCTTGAGGGCGCTTGCGTCCTGACCATGGGGGCCCTGCAGGGCCAGACCGCTTGTCGGGAAGGCGGGTTCCCGCATGGCCGGGTAGAACATGCTGCGGACCTCGGGATTGCCCCCGTGACCGCCGCTGGCAAGGACGACCGCCCTTCGGGCCCTGATGTTCACTGTCTCCCGCTGCTCATCGACATTGCCGTTCTGCCAATAGCTCTGCATAATCTCGCCGGTCTCAGGGTGCCGTCTCGGAGAATAGCGTGCCGTGAGCCCCAGAATTCTGCCCAAGAACGGCTGCTCACGTACGAGGTCGTCGAAACGGCGGTGAAGCATGAACTCGACGCCTTTTTCTCGCGCCGAGTACTCCAACGGCCTGGAAAGGGCGACTCCGTTCCCCACGGCATTGGGTCCGGCCAAGCGGCTCATGTCCGTCATCTGCACCGGCGCGAATGCGCTCGTGCGTTCGAAATCGACACGGCCGGCATCCTCCGCGGTGATGGTTCCCGCCTTGATGTCCGTCTTATCACCCAGCATGAGGAAGCAGCGGGCTCCCCGTGCGCGCGACAAGCCTCCGCCGCCATGCGTGCCGTCGACCCGCGTGAACCGCACATAGTTGTCGATCAGGAATTGCCGGGTGGCTGGGCAGTTCTCTGCCCAGGCGCGCACCAGCTCCCGCTCGTTGTACCTGTATGGGCTCTGGGCTTTGGGGTCGACGACCGACCAGTCGGTGATATCGGTGAACAGAAGATCGATACTGTCCTCGAGTTCTTCCAGATCCTCGACTGGAGCTACGGTGACAAACCCTTCTTTGTCGCTTTTGCCATCGATGTCCCTCACCTGGACTGGGTCGCCTCCGCCGAGCGACACGAAGGAACCGCTGTGCAGCATCCGGCCGCCAAGGTCGAAGTTCTGATCGACCACCAGCACAGTGGCCCCGAGATCTCTCGCGCGAATGGCCGCAGTCAGGCCGACGCACCCCCCCCCCGCGATGACAACATCCACGTCATAGTCCCAGACAATGCCCGCAGCGCCAGTCGGGGCAGCTTGCGCTTGTGCCTTTTCCGGGCTGAACAGCGCGGCCGCACCCAGCCCAGCGGCGGCCCCCTTCTTGACGAAATCTCGTCTATTGAGACTGTTCTTGTTCTGACGTTCCGGGTCGTCAGGATTGTTCTCGCGTTTCTTGTCCATCTTGAGTCCTCTCGGCGTCGTCAACGTAATTTTGGTCTACAGCGGAAGATAGAGAATAGGAGGTCCTACTGATTTTCGAAAGCGTCAGGCGAAGACGCCCAGCGGATCGAACTGCCCTTTCAGGATCGTCTGAGCATCCTGGTAACCGAGCCACTCCTGAATGGCCGTCGCGTACACCCGCCGGAAGTCCGTCGTCATCTTCATATTGCCGTCGTCAAGATCGGTCAGACTGGGGTGGGTTCCGTAGAACCCGCCCTTGACGCCCTGGCCGACCAGGAACATCGGCGTGGCGGTCCCGTGGTCGGTGCCAAGGCTGCCGTTCTCCTCAACCCGTCGTCCAAATTCCGTAAAGATCACGACGGCGATTTGATCGGCGCGCCCGAGGCGCTTGAGATCTGCGAGAAATCCGTTCACGGCATCGGCGGTGTACATCAGGAGTCTGCTGTGGAGGTCAGCCTGCTGGACGTGGGTATCGAACGAGTTACCCGAATACGTGACGTAGAACAGGCGCGTCGGTATCTCCGCGTCGATGAGCGCGGCAACCCTCTGAAGATTGGTGCCAAGACCTCCACCGGACCCGTAGTCGACCGGCGTCTGGTAGCCCGCCGTCGCCTCGCGGACGAAGTCTGAGCTCTCGGCCGCATTCTGAGCCGTGGAGGCAAGAAACTTGAGTGTCGAGTTGGTGGTGGTTCTGAGCTCACTGAGCTCGGCGAGCACGCGTTTCTGGCCGTCTGTACCTTCACGCCGGAAGCGCTCGGGGTCGTTGAAGACGAGCGGCGAATGGTTCTGGCTCCGGACCGCGAGGGACTGCCTGCTTCCCAGGTTCACGATCATGTTGCGGGTCGCTGGATCGTAGCCATTGTCAGCCAGCCGTCCGAGCCAACCGAGCGCTTCCCCGCCGTTAGGGACGCCGGTGTGCCAGAAGCCCATCGAGGAAAAGTGTGAGAGGCTCGGATTGTCGTAGCCGCAGCCGTGCACGACCGCGAGGAGCCCGTCCTTGTACAGTCGCTCGAAGCCGACCATCGACGGGTGAAAGCCGAAACCGTCAGCAACCCTGATCGTCTGGTGTTCAGGAATACTCAGGACCGGCCGCGCCCGGTAGTAGGCGGGATCGCCAAACGGCACGACGGTGTTGAGGCCGTCGTTGCCCCCCGACAGCTCGATCACGACGAGGATCCGTTCGGGGTGCTTCTCGACGCTCGTGCCTTGAAGGGCCTGCGCTTCAAGCGCCGCAGACGTGCGACCCAGGATCAGCGGCAGGCCAGCTCCAACGCCCAGGCCGTACAGTCCTCGCGTGAGGAACTCACGGCGGGAACGAATGCGGCTCATCACATCGAACCTCTCACTTTCTGAGCCGAGACACGACGCCTACGCTAGCCAAGCTGGAACTCCGGCGTACTCACCACCAGGTAGAGCAGCTCTCGCAACGACTGCTCCAGCCGCTCGTCCAACTGGATGCTGGAGGTGCCTAGCTGCCCTCGGAGGAATTCCACCAGGGCCGCTCGGTCCTTGTCCGCCAGCGGGATGGACAGGAACCTGTCAACGAAATGATCCACGACGCCGTCGACGGTATCGAGTCCAGCGGCCTCGACGATCGAGGTCAGGTCAACCGACGCGGTTCGCCTGGGAATCAGCTTCGTCCGCTCGAACGCGAGCAGGCTACCTTTGAATCCAGCGTAGCGCGTATTGTAGTCCTCGTCGCGCTCGACCATCATGTTCGATTCGGCGATCATGTCCGACTCGGCCATGTCCTCTCTGGTCGCCTGTGTGATCCCCATGCCTTGAGCGAGCCGACGGCCCACACGCGAATCGGTTGTCGACAGCGCGCGGTCAGGGGGCAGGAATCCTTCCACGTCTGGAAAGAGTACCTCGCGAAACAGGTTTCCCCGCTGCAGGAGCGTCGACGGCGTAATCCAGGTTCGCCCGCCAGCCCAACCTGCGACGTTCGGTGGATTGAACAGAGATTGCCCGAGGCTGCTGGTCGCCTGGCCGAAGTCAGGGATAGTGGGGATCTCCTGAAGGCCCATCTTCTTGTACGTGGATACCACCAAGTGGACCGGGCTCTTGATCTGGGTCGCGACGGCGCGCCCGCTGTAGAAATCGCGAGAGAGAAAGATCCGCCTCAGGAGCGGCCGTATTTGATGACGGCTCTCCCGAAACGTTCGACCGAGTTCGGTCTTCACCTCGTCGGATACATCTTCCCGAACGAAGAAGCGGTAGAGCTTGGCGGCAATGTACTCGCTCGTGACAGGCTGCCTGAGAATGATGTCGATGATGTCCTCGCCATCGAACGACCCGGTCTGGCCAAGAAACGTCTTCTCGCCGAAGTCGTGCTGGTCGCGATCGAACTTGAAGTCCAGCACGTTGTTCGTCCACCCGGTGAAGGCCCTCGAGGCCTCACGGACGTCGCGCTCCGTGTAGTGCCCCACGCCCATCGTGAAGAGCTCGAGTAACTCGCGGCCGAAATTTTCGTTCGGGTGATTCTTCACGTTCTCGCCGTTGTCCAGATAGCCGAGCATGGCTGGATCCTTCAGGAGTTCGACGAGCAGGTCGCGAAAGCCGCCGGCTGCATTGGTGCGAAACATCTCGTGCTGCTGAAGCATCATCCGGTAGTCGCGGACTTTGTTTTCACCGGTCGCGAAGTGACCATGCCAGAAGAGCGTCAACTTTTCTTCGAGAGGGCGCGTGGTCGTCAGCATCAGATTCGCCCACCAGAGCCCAAGGCGCTGCGTCTCGATGCGGTTTGCGATCAGACTGTAAAAAAACTTGTCGACGACCGGCTGCAGTCGACGCTGCGAGCCCTCGGGAAGCACCTTCTGGCCGAGCGACTCGCCGCGGTCGTGTGCAATCCGCACTGCCTCGGCGCGGCTCGGCGGGAACGGATCCATCCCGGAGTCCCAGATGCCAGACTCATCGAACGGGTCCCGATCACTTTGTACCGATTCGTAGTCGACCAACCAGTCGACCACCTGCTGCGGTGCCATGACAGCGAGGCGCTCGATTTCTCCTGGTGTCGCACCGAAGCCGGCGCGCTCCATGAGGTGGGCAGCTCGGCCGCGGTTCCACTCCCGTTCGCTCAGGGGGGACAGGTCGCCTTCCCACTCGACCGGTGCATCGGTCACGGCGCGTTGTTGGGCCGCCGCCACCACCGGTGCCGTTGGTAACAATACGATTGACACTGTGGCAACCACGATGCCAACGGCGAGAGCGAAGCCACGAATGCGCCAGATACGATCCATCTGAACTCCCTCAGCCAGCGAGCGCGGTCACCCGAACCCTAGGGATTTCCGCGTCGACAGGAGGAGGCGATTATATGCTCCCATCGGCCGCCTTTTCGTGGCCGGGCGCAATGATTCAGGGTGCGTATCCAGCCGACTACTCCGCTGCCCGTGCCTGCTGATCGAACGCGACGAAGAGGGGCACCTCCGATGCGTGCTGAGCCAGCAAAGCTGTCGGGGAGGCAGCCAGGATCGCGTTACAGGTCATTCGTTAATTTTTTGGAGCCCGCTCATGTCTCCTATCGTCTGCCGGAGTCTACCTCTTACCCGCCTTCGCCGGTCTTGACGCACCTCGCTGGGATCCGTACGCTCGAGGAACGATCGTGGGACTGACCCGTGGTACAACCGCTGGGCACATCGCCCGTGCCGCGTTGGGAGGGGTCGCCCACCACGTGGGCGACGTTGTCGAAGCCATGAAGAAGGATACCGACCTGGACATTCTTAAGCTGCGCGTTGACGGCGGAGCGGCCTCCAATCGAGCCGAGCATGCCACCTTCCGACATCGAGTATCGCCAGTCCCGCTGGGCCTCGGCGCTCGACCGGGCCCGGCGGTGGGAGACGCCGTGAATCCCCGCCCCCTCGCGGGACACCGCAGCACGCGCACCCCCCGCACGGGGCGACCGGCATGAGCCTGACATTCTCCCGTGACGCCGCCTGGGCTCTTCTCACGGAGTGGACCGCGGGCGAGAGCTTACGCAAACATGCGCTCGCCGTGGAGGCCGCCGTCCGCGGTTACGCGCGCACGTTCGGCGAGGACGAAACCGCCTGGGGTGTCGTCGCACTGCTGCACGACTTCGACTACGAGCGCTATCCGACGCCCGCCGATCATCCCTTCCGTGGCTGCGAGGAACTGCAACGGCGTGGGTATCCAGACTGGGTCATGCGCGCAATCTTGTCGCACGCCGACTACTCGGGTATCTCGCGGGACAGCAAACTCGAGAAAACACTCTACGCGTGTGATGAGATGGCCGGATTCGTAACCGCCGCGTCCCTTGTCCGGCCGTCGCGAAGTATCCTCGACCTCGAAGCGTCTTCGGTGCGCAGGCGGATGAAAGACAAGGCCTTCGCGCGGGCTGTCTCGCGCGACGACCTGCGGCGCGGGGCCGCGGAGCTTGAGTTACCGCTCGAGACGCACGTGGACAATGTGATCCGCTTCATGCGCGAGCAGGCCGACGCACTCGGGCTCCGCGGCACCCCGCCGCCTCCGACGGCGTGAGCCGATCATGCCGTCATCGTCTAGCGCGGATTTCGCTTGTACCCAGCACGCGGTCGTGGCACTGCTGACGCTACACGCCGACCGAGTACCGAAACTATTTCCGCCATTGCGATGACGCAGGCGCTATGCCCTCATGACATCCGCACTAGTTGCCCCCGGCGGTGTTGACGATGCTCGCGAAATCCGCCCACGGGTACACACGACCTCCGTGAATGGGGGCGATTGTCGTAACATCCAGCTCGAGTCGCTCCACGTTGTTATAAAATGTTCTGTTGGACTGGGACACGGTCGTCGGGGTCGGCGCATTTGGCGCGGGCGGAGTAAACAGATCCGCTTCGATCACGATCTTCTCCTGCGGAAGGTACGCCATCAACATGCCCTGGGCATGCCCAAGGCCCTGGACATTGTAGATCTCCATGATCTTCGTCCCATCCGTTAACACATACTTCTGGCCCACCGACTCAAAGGTGTAGCCCTCCGCGACCTCCTCTGGCGGCGCCAGCGCCAGCCGGTCGGGCTTCAAGGTCCACGGGCGCACCGCCAGGATCTCCGCGTAGTAGGCGTGATTGGCTTGCTGCAGGACGATGGTGACGCCCTCCTGCTGGACGTAGGCGCGGACACCACCCATGTGGTCCCAGTGGTGATGTGAACTGACCAGGTACCGAATCGGTTTATTGGGAATCAACCGCTTCACTTCGGCGATCACCGCCAGCGACCGCTCCTCATCGAGCGGTGCCTCGATGACCGTGATGAAATCCAGAAACTCAACGGCCACGCTCGCGTGCGTCCCGCCGCCCACATACCAGACCCCTTCCGCGGCTTGCTGCGACTCCACGCGGACCGGTGGCACGGTGGCCGTACGCACGGCGTCTGGAACTGTCAGGGTGGCGTCGGCCACATTTATCTCTACGTCGCTCACCGTGAGACCAAACTGGTTGTGCCCGCCGCTCACGTTCACGCCCTCGCCTTCCAGATCGTCGTCAAGATCATGGTGCGCATGGAACGTGGTCGGGAACATCACGCCATCGAAGTCCTGGTAGTTGGTGAGGACCAATTCGTAATACATGTCGCCGACGACCGGATTAGCGAAATACGTCTGAATCCGTTCGACCAGATTCCTGTCGTCGATCGCACACTGCACCCGGTACTTCCCGAGCGCCATGAACGAGACCGCTCTGATCCGGCCCTTTCCTTGTTCATTGCGCGTAATGACGATCGGGTTGGCCCCTGGAGCCAGAGCGGCTTTGAGACAGCCGTGCGGGGTGAGCCAGAGCTCGAGTTGGCGTTGCTCCGCGTTGGCCGGCGCCGGAACCGCAGTGGTCCCCTGCATATTCCAGGCGTAGTCGCCGCTGACCATCGATATCTGCCGTTGTTCCCCCTCAAGTGGCGTGGTGATCAAGGGGGAATTGCCTCCTCCTGTGGGTCCGCCCTCTCCGCTTCCCGCCTCCAAGGTGAGGTCTTCCATCGAGGATCTGGCTTCGTAATCAATGGTCCGGGTGTAGCTGTTCATCTGATTGGCCGGCCAATCATTTGCCGCGGAATAATTCTGGCCCGACACAGCGAGATAGCCGGCGCTCCCGGAATACCGGATAGACGTCAGATTTTCGCCCCCCATCGCTCTGAGGGATGCCTGTACAACGGTCCGGGCATCCGGTTCCTGAGCAATCCCCCCGACGCGTGTCAGGGCCAGTAGAAGACCGACGACGAGAACCCACAATCTGACGTGCATATCTTCTCCTTAACTTCTAGACCGATGATGGTCGGCGCAGCGTCTGCTCGGACCCGGACCTGGGCGGCGTGATACTGCATCAACCTGTGGCTCAGCGGAGATTCTATCGCCAAACTGTGATCTTCAGCAGTCGCGCACAGTGGGCGCTGTCGGGGAGGCAGCCAGGGTCGCGTACCAGGTCTTCCGTTGACTCTTCGGAGCCAGCTCATGTTTCCTATCGACAAAGTAACCCGCTAGCTTCTCCTCGAAGTATTGCGCCTACCATTTGCGCCCAGTATCGTCCATGGGGCCCAGCAGCAGTTCGAAGGCGCGTGACAACGCCGGGTCCGCTCTTCCGTACAACTGGGAGAACTGATCGAAGATCAGGAAATCGAGCTCACTCAAGGCATGCTTGAAAAGGCCCGGCCCGTAGCAGCGTGCGCAGAGGTTCGCTGACTTGTCGAGTTTTTCTGAGCCTCCGTTGTTGTATGTCTCCCGGATCCCCTGGTGGACTTCGCCGTTCCAGACATCGGCCACACTCGTGCGGCCGGGTTCAACCTTGCCGACACGATCGCTTTCCTTGGAGGTCCAGCAGCATGGTGTCAGATCCCCACTGGGCTCAGTCACAGCGGAAGCGTATTGCCAACCGCCGAAGGAGGAGGCCTGTCGAGTTTGGTCGGGGAGCCAGTTCAGCCCGGGATGCGCGGGAATCCACCAATCGTGGCGCTATGACTCCTTCCAGTAGTCGCTGCCAGCGGCGGCGTACTCCTGGGCCAGCTCGCTGGCCTGGCCGGCAGATAGATAGGGCTTCTCGTCCATCCGGCAGCTCGGAAGCCAGTCCCCTTTGACCATGATCGCGTCCCGAACCTGGAAGAAAAGTCCCAGCTCTTCGCAGAAGCGTTTCGCGTCTTCGATATCGTGTTCGTTCCATTCAAATACCAGGTACTGGTAAATGAGCGAAGTCGACGAGCCCGGCCCGTCGACCGCCGCCTTGAGACGCTCGAGGTTCTGTTTGAGCAATTCGACCCGCCCACCGACGCGGTACTTCTCGTAGGCCTCCTGTGTGTAACCGTCCGCCGAAGCGATCAAAGCGCCTAGCCCCCAAGTGGCCAGGTCCTCGATGCGTTCGTCGGATAGCTTCAGCGAGAGGTTGGTGCGAGTCGGTGTCTCTATCCCCAGCGCCGCCGCCGGTCCGCATCCGGCGTACTCGCGCCCACCACCGCCTGAACATCCGGACCGGGGCGTCCTCGGTTCGGGGCTCGTCCTCCCCCGTCGGCGCCGCCTCACGCGGCACGACCGCCGCCCGACGACGCCACGCTCGTGACCCACCTGCTCGAATTGTGCCTATCATTGCCCCATGTGCGGACGCGCGTATGAGACCTACACCGAGGAGGAACTGGCGTTTCAGTACCTGAATCATCGGCCGCTGCATCTGGAGGGATTTCGCGCAAACTACAACCTCGCCCCGACGCAGCAATCACCAGTCGTGCTAGCACGTGACGGCGAACCCACGATTGAGCTCTTTCGCTGGGGCCTGGTCCCTAGCTGGGCCAAGAGTCTTGAAGCAGCGGCGAAGTACTCCTTGATCAACGCGCGCGGCGAGGAGATCGCGGAGAAGCGGAGCTATGCCCAGCCATTCAAGCGGCGGAGGTGCGTGGTACCGCTGTCGGGCTTCTTCGAGTGGAAGCGTGGGGGGGCACGGAAGACCCCGTTTGCCATTCATCGAACGGATCGACGCATCCTCTCGGTGGCCGGTGTGTGGGAACGCTGGCAGCCAGAAGGTCACCCAGACCCGCTCCACACCTTCTCGATCGTGACGATACGGGCAAACGCGTTCATGGCGGACATCCACGATCGGATGCCGGTCATCCTGCCAGAGCACGAAATTGAACACTGGCTGGACCCCGAAGTCCACGAACCCGAACGCCTGACGCCCCTGTTAAAGCCCTGCCCGTCCGAGTGGTTGAGCGCGTATGAAGTGTCCACCGCGGTGAACTCACCGAAGAATAATCACCCGGATCTGCTTCAGCTATTGCACTCCTAATCTTTCGGCGAGAAAGCTCCGCAACACGGGCAGCTCGTCGACCGGGTCGATGGTGTGCCCCTTGTCGTAGGTTTCGAAGCGCAGCGCGAACCCGCCTCGCTCAAGTTCGGCGATCTGCAGCCTGGTCGTCTCGTAGTCGAGTATCTCGTCGTGCCGACCGTGCGTGATCAACCAGGACTCCGCAGTGCAGGACGCACTGCGTTCAGCAAGCAGTGTCGTCGCGTCGAGACAGTAACCAGAGATGCCCACGTAGGCGCCGAGGGCGAGAGCGCTGCGCGCGCCCCACTCCAGCGTCATCAAGCAACCCTGTGAGAACCCGAGCAGTCCGACATCGGCGGGCCGATAGCCCTGTTCAAGCAACTCTTTGAAGAGGCCGTCGAGCAGACCGCGCGAACGCAACACACCCGCTGCATCGTCTGGGCGTAAGGCGTACCAGCTCCTGCCGCCGAAGTACTGGTCGGGAGCATTCACCAGCAGGTAGTTCAGCTTGCGGAATGCAAACGCCCCGGGCATCCAATGAAACCCTCGCGACGAATCGCCTCGGCCGTGGAGTACGACGAGCAGCTTGCTGCTCGTCGTAGACGCCGGCATCCAGTCACAGGACAGGGTTGCAATATTGGGAGAGCCGTTCGCGTTCATCCCCACGAGTGTACCGTGGGCTCGGTCCAGTTCCTGGGTCGTGGATACCAAGCGACCCGCGACAACCGATTCGGAATACCAGGCCGAACGATGTCACCGGCAACCGTATCTCAGACTACCGTCCGACGGCAGCCTACCGCCGGTAGCCTGCCAGGGAGTGGGTCACGGCGATGCCCGCGACGCGCTGTGCCTGAGGGACTCACGGGCGCGCAGGGCGCTCGGCATTGCCCGCATTGTCTCCCTGGGGTCTGGCCCATTCCGGGACCGTGGCGGTCGACGTCCCGCTGTTGCAGCCGTAGCGCAGGTAGGCTTCGAGTGTGTGGTAGCTGATGCCGAGGACACGCGCTGTGGCCCGCTTGTTGCGCCCGCACCGCTCAAACATCAGTTTGGCGTAGCGGCTGCCCCAGGCGCGCATGGATTCACCGGCAGCCACCGACGGCCCAAGCACCTCGCCGTAACGCCGGCACACCCGCTGCGGCAGGTCGGACAGTTCGACTTGATGTGAAGGCGTCAGGGCGACCGCACGTTCGACCAGCCGTTCGAGTTCCCGCACGTTACCAGGCCAGTCGTACAGGCGGAGGGCATCCATCGCTGCATCCGAGATCGACAGATCCCGTGTGGCGCGATGCCGCGCGAGGAAGTGCGCGACCAGTTCCGTGATGTCCTGCTGTCGCTGTCGCAACGGTGGTACCCGAATGTCGACTCCGCTGAGGCGGTAGTACAGATCCGCTCGAAACCGTCCCTGCTCAACCAGGTCAGCCAGGGGGCGATTGGTCGCCACCACGATGCGCGTGTCGATCCGTCGCGTACCGGTGCCGCCGACGCGCTCCACGGCGACATCCTGTATCGCGCGCAGCAGTTTGGCCTGCGCCGACAGTGCAAGATCCGACACTTCGTCCAGAAACAGGGTGCCACCGTCCGCGTGCTCGAACTTGCCACGACGCCCCCTCACGCCGGTGGCCGTCCGGTCCTCGATACCGAAGAGTTCAGCTTCGAGCAGCGTCTCCACGACCGCGGCGCAGTTCACCGCGACGAACGGCCCGGTGCGTCTCCGACTCAAGTCGTGGAGCTGGCGGGCGACGAGCTCCTTGCCCGTGCCGCTTTCGCCCTCGACGAGCACGGTGAAGTCCGTGAGTGCGACGCGAGCAATGCGGTCTCGAAGCGACTCCATGACTTCGGTCGAACCGATGAGGGGAGTCGCACCTTCTGCTTTGATCGGCCGCTGGGGACTCGGCGCACGCGCCGCCGCGAGGACAAGGCCGCCCAGTTGTGCCGCGACAGTGAGGAGCACGACGTCCTGCTCGTCAAGCCGCCGCTCGCGTTCGAATGACGCCTCCAATACAGCCTGTACGCGTGGGTCGGCAGTAGGCACGCCGAGAACAATCGATTCAGCGGTGCGCGTCGGCGTGACGAGGCGTGCCTGATATCGCGCCGGAATTTCACGCAGTCGAACGGCGCGCATTGATAGGAGCTGTTCCATCTGCTTTTCGAAGACACGGGGCAGGCCACCCTCAACGGAAGGGTGCCCGAGTGCTGTGCTGAGCGCGGCGACGACCTCCCAGAGACCCGCCGCTCCGTCGGTCACCTCCGCTTCGCGCTCTTCTGACGACTCGACCACGCCCGCATTTCCGAACTCCGGCATCGATACCTCCATCTTGTGTGTGCGCCCGACGCACAGTTGCACCCAAGGGTGATGCCAACTGTCCCCACGAGGGTGGCGTCATGTTCTGGGCGTCAGGTTTGGGTACCATCGCCGACGGGCAGACAGCGCGGGTATCTGCGTCCCGTGACTGACGGCTGGCGCCAGTCCGACGGGAACCTGATACCCGAGCCTTTGCTCTCAGGACAGCTTGGGATCGCGCAGCATGAACAGCAATGCGCGGCAGGGTTCGGCGGCATCGAGGGCGTGCGGAATGTCTGCGGGCATGCGCACCACCGTGCCCGGTGCGGCGAGCACGCCAACTCCGCCAACCGTAAGGGTCAGCGCCCCCCCGAGCACCAGTACCAGCGCGTCACACGGCGACGTGTGTTCGGTGAGTCCCTGGCCCCTGTCGAACGCAAAGAGCGTGAGACTTCCGCCGATAGCCTTGGCCAGCACGCGGCTCGCGATCCCCTGTCCGGTGGGCGTAATCAGCGCATTCAGCGAAAGCGCCTCGGCCGGCGGCAGTGTGTGAGTCATAGTGGACATGGCACTTATGGTACGGCTAACGGACCCTCTCGCCGGCTCCCCGTGGAGTACCCCAGGAACGGTTGCCGGCTTCGTACAGTCGGCGCCTAATGCCAATCTGGCAGCGTTCGCGGACTACGAAGTGCACCAGGGTGGGCGTACCCGCGCGCTTGACGTCGGATGCGGTGCGGGGCGCAACGCGCTACCTCTAGCGCAGAGCGGTTGGCGCGTACTCGGTCTCGATCTCTCGTGGCCGATGCTGTGCGCCGCCAGCCAGCGGATACAGGATGGTCAACTCGAAGACCGCCTGAGACTGGCCCTGGCCCCCATGGACGAGCTACCGACCCGCACTGCGAGCTGTGATCTTGTCGTTGCGCACGGCATCTGGAATCTCGCGCAATCGGCGGCCGAGTTTCGGCGTTCCGTACAGGAGGCGGCACGAGTGGCGCGCATTGGCGCTGGACTGTTTGTCTTCACATTCTCGCGCCACACGCTTCCGCCAAGCGCCGAACCGGTCGACGGAGAATCGTTCATCTTCACGCAGTTTTCGGGAGCACGACAGTGCTTTCTTACGAGGGAGCAACTCGTATCCGAGCTGCGTCTCGCCGGGTTCGCGCCCGAGCCGTCCGTGCCGTTCAGCGAGTACAACCTTCCGCAGCCAGGGGCACTACCCACCGGAGCGCCAGTCATCTACGAAGCGGCCTTTCGGCGCACTGGCTAAAGGTTCTGGCCGGAACAGGGTCGCCAGCTTCTGCATCGACACGCCTGCTTGGCAAGGCGCGAGGATACCGGTTGCGCCAAGCCCGAAGCGGTTGCTATCGACCGGCTGCGGTAGCCGGGACTCACATTTTCTCGCGCTCTGCCAATCGGGTGCGACTTCGGTGCACAATCAGAGCCTGGCACATGCTGCACGAAACTCGAGCGGTGCGTCACTCCGACCCACACACGGAAGCCCTGCGCGCTGAGTTCCAGTCGAGCCATTCAGCGCGGCTGCCAGGTTTGCTCGACGCCGTACTGGTCGAGGCCGTCACTGAGGGGATGCGTCGCGGCACCTGGATGACCAACGAGCACGACGGGCTGGGACGCGAGGTGATCCTTGACGATGTGCGTACCCTGAATCTGCTGCACTTCGTCGCAAACACACCCGCGTTCCTGGCTGTGGTCCGGGAGTTGACCGGGCACACCGCGATCACCCGCTTCGAGGGTCGCGTGTACCGGATGATTCCTGGAACCGACCACCACGACTCCTGGCACGACGACGCGGGAGGACATCGCCTTGTCGGAATGAGGCTGAACCTGGGGCCCCGGCCGTACATGGGCGGGTGCTTTCAACTTCGAGAGAAGAGCGAACCGACAGTTCGTCGTGAACTTCCCAATCTGGTGCCGGGCCACGCAATCCTCTTTCGTATTTCGCCTGCGTTGACACACCGGGTGACACGCGTCGTGGGGGCCGAGCCCAAGACGGCCTTCGCGGGATGGTTCCTCTCTGGCGGTTCGGACTACTTCTCCACGCTTCTCGGCGCTGCCCGATCACCCCGTGTCTGACTGCAGCCTCCCCGGTGACGCCACGTCGCAGAGCCATCAGACACCGGATGTCGTGTCCTGAGACATTCGCGCAGCAAGGCCGTCCGGAGACGGATCAGAAACCGTCGACCCAGGTTCTGTCGGCCGACTGATATCTCTGGACCCTCACCCGCCCGGTGGCACCGAGAATACGAATTGCGAACTGGGTGCCGTCCGCGCCGCGTACGTAGACCGAGCCCGATGTCGCGGTGCCGAGTGGCCCAAACGAGAGCAGATTGCTTGAGCCAATTCTGAGTGCGTCGCTTCCCGCGTCGCCTGAGACGGCGATGGCCACACCAGGAAACAGCTCGGAAAGGCGGACAGGGTCGTCCAATGGCCGGTCAACACGTGAGGCGATATCCCTGGTGCGAACCCCGTTTCGGTTGCCGTCGATAAACATCCGGAACGTCACACCCGCGGCACCCTCGTCGAAGCGGAGCGCGACCGCGGCCGTCCGCATGACAGCGTGGGACCGGGCCATGGCCATGCGCGACGCCAGGTATCGCGCCGCCGCCGTGGCCCGTGCGCGGTCTACCGATGCCAAGGCTGATGGAATCGCCAGAGCCGAAAGCACGGCAATGAGACCCAGCGTAAATAACATCTCAATGAAGGTGTGGCCCTCGCAACAAAACACCACCACGGGGGACCGCGCAGATCGGACGCCCCCGCAGCCCCGCGTGGTGGCTGATAGATCTGCGTCGGGGCCAGCCCCTGAACCTGTCGCCAGGCTTGTGACCGGTCCTGTTGCGGCGTGTTCTACCGCGTCTGCACGGCTGCGCGCTCGGTCCGCGCAGGCGTGAGCGTCACCAGTTCTCTCAGTTTGAGAAAGCTCGCCTCCCCGATTCCCCGGACGTTCATCAGTTCCTCGATCTTCTTGAAGCTGCCGGTCTGCTCCCGGTAGTCCATGATTCGCTGTGCCGTCGCCGGCCCGATGCCGCCTGGCAGCGTCTGAAGCTGAGCCATCGTTGCCGAATTCAGGTTGACCTGCGCCGCGGCAGTGGGCGACGCCGACTGACCGCCCACCTGTGCAGGGAGCGCCGCTCCACCGAGACCGAGCACGAGTAACGCCGCAATCATCATTCTCATCACGTTTTCTCCTGTCCTTATCGTGTGTGCATGGCATAGAACGGCCCCGGCATATCCGAGGGTCGGCGAGGTCGGGCGCCGTGTACGACGGACCCACCGGGACCGCTGGAGGTAAGGCAAGCGCAATGCCAGGCGCGCACGGCTGGCGTCGTCACCCCAACGCGATGCCCGCCATGGAGTTAGGGAATCAGAAAGGTCAGGCGAAAGTCCCGGCGGCACCGTGATCGACAACTGCTGTTGCGTCGTCGGTGCCTGCACGAGATCCCGGTCCGCCTCCAGGCGCCTGGAGGCCACCACGGGAAGTCGGATTCCTGCTACGCGGCAGTTTCGGGAGAAGGACAGTGCGCGAGAAAGATCGTGTGGCGGGGGCCGCCCTTCTTCAGCCGGGCGCGGACCCCTTCAACTCGAACGCTGAATCCGGCGTAGCGAAGACGCTGTTCGAACTTGCGGTTTTCCCAGGCCGACCACACGGCGAGCACGCCGTCGCGCTTGAGCGCGGCTCTGGCTGCGGCCACACCCTGGTTGTCGTATAGCGCAGCGTTACCGGACTCGGTAAACGCGGAGGGGCCATTGTCGACGTCGAGCAGGATGGCGTCGAATCGCCCCGGATTCGACCGCAGCGTCACCGCCACGTCACCCATCGCAACTCGGACACGTGTGTCCTTCAGCGGGTGAGACGCCAAGGATCCGAGGGGGCCACGGTTCCAGTCCACGACGGCGGGTACCAGCTCTCCGAGGACCACGATGGCGGAGGGTGGAAGCAGATCAAGGGTCGCGCGAAGTGTGAAGCCCATGCCGAGACCGCCAACGAGGACGCATGGCTGCTCAAGTGCGCACGCCCGGCGACACGCGAACGTGGCCATGGCTTCCTCGGAGCCGTGCATGCGACTCGACATGAGGCTCTTGCCGTTGGCGAGGATGACGTACTCAGTCGCATGACGCGTCAGCGTCAGAGTTGTGCCGTCGGGAGTGATTGTTTCGCCGAGCGCCTCCCAGGGCTTCACGGGGCAGGCATCGAGAATGTTGCAGCAACCGGGCCGCGACCGACAACCGTGGTTGCCGCGCAATGAGCGTCTGGGAGAATCGGAGCCACCAGAGCGGCTACGTCACGACCTCGTGACAGTGGACCGCAGGTGCCCAGTCCTGTTTGCCGGTCCGTTCTTCACCAGCGTCGGCGTCATGTCACGGCTGGTGGGACGGGGATGCGCCTTGGCGATATGGGTAGAGAGCGAATTCATCGCGACGTGAGTGCCACAGAAGCGACAGAGGGCTTTGCCTGGTGAAAGATTAATAACTCGTTGCATGCGATTCTACAGTGAGCGTGATTTGTGCACTGCTACGCGACGGCGGTTTCAGCGGCGCGGTGCCACTCGAGGGTCTTTGCCAGGCCTGCATCCAAACTGACGGTCGGTTCGTAGCCGAGCAGCTGGCGAGCCTTCTGAATATCAGCCTGCGAGTCGCGAACGTCGCCTTGCCGCCCGGCCGCGTAGAGCGGTTCCAGCGTGGCCCCAGTCAGGTCGCGCACTGCCCGAAACAGTTCGTTGAGCGAGATGCGCCCGCCGGTGGCAACGTTGATCACCTCTCCATTTGCATCAGGCGCATGACACGCGCGCAGTACACCGTCGACGACGTTGGTCACATACGTAAAGTCGCGCGTCTGCTCGCCGTCTCCATAGATCGTGGGCTGTCGCCCCTCACACAGAGCGCGGATAAAGAGCGAGATGACTCCGGAATACGGCGAGGACGGATCCTGTCGCGGGCCGAACACATTGAAGTAACGGATCGTCACGGTTTCAAGGCCATATAGCCGCGTGAACAACTGGCAGTACTGCTCCGAGACGAACTTCTGAAGCGCATAGGGAGACAGGGGCGCAGCCGGCATGGTCTCGACTTTTGGCAGCGTTGCTGCATTGCCGTAGGCCGAAGAGGAGCCGGCGTAGACCACGCGCTTCACGCCTGCATCCCGCGCTGCGATGAGCACATTCAGGGACCCGTCAATGTTGGCGCGATGGGACGTCGCCGGATCCTTCACAGAACGAGGGACCGACGGGATAGCCGCCTGATGCAGGACAAAATCCACTCCCTCCACGGCGCGCCTGGCGACGTGCAGCTCCGCGAGGTCGCCTTCAAGGAAGTCGATGTTCTGGACATGCGCGAGGTTGCGCCGGTTGCCCGTCACAAGACTATCGACGACCCTCACCCGCTCGCCGCGGCTGACAAGTGCCTCTGCCAGGTGCGAACCGATGAACCCGGCACCGCCCGTGACTAAATACAGACTCATACCTCGCAGAATTCCAATCAACCGCCGCCGTGATCCGACCCACACCTTGCACGGTGAGATCAGGCGCACGTGACGAGATTACAACGTCACAGTCGGCCGATAAGCCGAGTTCTGTCCACCGTCACGCCCCCGAGAGGGCGTCGCGGCGGGACGACCATTCCTCTAGCCCTGCAATCGCTCGCAGAGTCTGGCAACCTACCCGGTAGCTTCGGACGGACCGCCCTCAAACGCCACCCTATTTGGTCTTGCTCCGTGCGGGGTTTTGCCTGCCATCCGTGTTGCCACGGACGCGGTGCGCTCTTACCGCACCATTTCACCCTTACCTCGGTTACCCGCGGCGGTATATTTTCTGTGCCACTATTCCGTCAAGTTACCCTGCCCGGGCGTTACCCGGCGCACTGTCCTTCGGAGTTCGGACTTTCCTCTCCCTCGGCCACTTCGCGGTTGCCCGCGGTTACCCGAAGCAGCGGTCGTCTGGCCGACTGCGACAGACCATTATGGCAAATTCGACGCGGCGATGACTCTGGAGCGCACGTCGGACCGTGAAGCGCTGGTCCGGAGTGCCGTCTGAGCGCTGTTCACAACACCGCAGCGCGGGGGGCTTCAGCCCGATGAAAAGCGCTCTAGCCATCCAGGTCCTGCTTGATCCCGTACTGCTCGAGCTTCTTGTAAAGGTTGCTCCGCGGCGTCTCGATAACCTCGGCCGTCTTCGAGATATTCCAGCGATTCTCGCGAAGCCTCTGTACCAG
>Ga0115002_10001784_pt1 | contig 29039 bp, 34 predicted proteins | sample ArcticOcean_MG_C_8_FD_89576 | JGI IMG/M metagenome (GOLD analysis project Ga0115002, IMG submission 89576) | Marine microbial communities from western Arctic Ocean - ArcticOcean_MG_CB11_86 | ecosystem: Environmental > Aquatic > Marine > Oceanic | place: Arctic Ocean: Canada Basin | collected... | reverse complement strand
CCACATCTTGGACAGGGTGCCCTTGTCGACCAACAATTCTTCCTTGCGCGTGCCAGACTTGAGCATATCAATGGCTGGCCAGGTCCGCTTATCAGCAAGCTTACGATCAAGCACGATTTCCGAGTTGCCGGTGCCCTTGAACTCTTCGAAAATCACCTCATCCATCCGACTGCCGGTTTCGATCAAGGCCGTCGCGATGATTGTTAGCGACCCCCCCTCCTCGATATTGCGCGCGGCACCAAAAAACCTTTTAGGCCGCTGCAGCGCGTTGGCATCAACACCGCCGGTCAACACTTTTCCCGACGACGGGACGACCGTGTTGTAGGCTCGGGCAAGGCGGGTGATAGAATCCAGAAGAACGACAACATCGCGTTTGTGCTCGACCAGTCGTTTCGCTTTTTCTATCACCATCTCGGCAACTTGCACGTGACGTACAGCCATTTCGTCAAAGGTGGAGCTAACCACTTCGCCTTGGACCGAACGCGCCATGTCAGTCACTTCTTCCGGCCGCTCATCGATCAATAAAACGATCAGGTAGCACTCCGGATGATTGACCGCGATGGCATGGGCGATGTTTTGCAGAATGACCGTTTTACCCGTGCGCGGTGACGCAACGATTAAGGCGCGCTGGCCTTTCCCAAGCGGCGAAATGAGGTCGATAACCCGCGTGCTGCGGTCGGTTAAAGTCGGGTCTTCAACCTCCAGTTTGATCTTTTCATCAGGATAGAGCGGTGTGAGATTATCGAAATTGACCTTGTGGCGGCTGTGCTCGGGATCCTCAAAATTGATCGTATTGACTTTAAGCAGCGCAAAATAACGCTCGCCATCCTTCGGCGCGCGTATCTGTCCTTCGACGGTATCGCCGGTCCGCAAGGTAAATCGCCGGATCTGACTTGGACTTACATAGATATCGTCAGGACCTGGCAGATAGTTCGCCTCCGGCGAGCGTAGAAATCCAAATCCGTCCAGTAGGATTTCAAGAACCCCGCCTCCCGATATTTCGATGTCGTTCTCGGCAAGCTGTTTAAGGATTGCGAACATCATGTCCTGCTTGCGCAGGGCACTCGCATTTTCAACCTCCAGCTCTTCGGCGAAATTCAGAAGCTCGGTCGGAGTCTTCTGCTTGAGCTCAAGAAGATTCATACTATTCGGACGATGAAGTTTGCCAACGTTGACTCACGACCCATGTATTGGACTCGAAAATATGCGCAATAAACGAGTGCGCAATGACGAATGGGGGATATGTTTGGGCACAAAAAACGCTGCGCCGGGCTTCGCACCAGTGAGAGCATTATATATTGCGCAGCAAATGTCAAAACAAGACTTTATGCGCGGCTAGACAAACATCTGAACTCAAATCCGATCTAGAACGGCTTCGTCACCACCATTATCACGACAACCACCAATATTACGGCCGGCACTTCGTTCGCGATTCGATAGACTCTAGCACTGCGTTGATTACGATCCTCGGCAAATGCTTTGCACCAGGTCGAGTAGCTGCCATGCAACACTGAAAGCGCCAGAACCGACGCGAGCTTTACCCAGATCCAGCCCGTACCCCAGTCAACAATCTCCAGCGTTAGCAGCAATAAGATTCCGAAGACAAACGTCGCAGCCATTGCCGGATTAATGATCACACGAAGTAATCGCCGTTCCATCACCTTAAGCATCTCCGATGCTTCGGACCCAGGTTCAACATCGCAGTGGTAAACGTAAAGCCGCGGCAGGTAGAGCATTCCAGCCATCCAGGCCACCACCGAGATGATGTGCAACGATTTTATCCACAGATAGTAATCCGCTAGCCAGGTCACGGCGGCGCTTCTGCACGATTGGTCGGACATGGGCAATCCGATATCCCCGGCGCGCAAACTCTCCCGCCCGGTGCCGAATCAACCTTGGTCTCACGCGCTAGCGCGGAGTCCACTATCGCAACAAGACCGCTGATAAAACTCAAATGTACGCCCGCCGCCGGGACTCGATGAAAAGTCCTTACGCCACTGCGTTCTGCAAGGTCTCGGAACGTCATATCCAGTTCCACCAAGGTCTCCGAGTGCTCCGATACGAACGAAATCGGCGCGATAACCACGGATTTTTGGTCCCGTCCAGCGCGCACGATCTCTGATTCGGTCGACGGGCCAATCCACTCAAGCGGCCCAACCTTGCTTTGATAGCAGACCACCCAATCAAGCTCGCCCATATTTCGATGCAGTATCGAATTGATAATTCTTTTAGCAGTTCGTTCTACATGGTCAGGGTATGGATCACCTGCGTCGACGATCCGCTTGGGTAACCCATGAGCGGAGAACAAGATTCGAAGGCCGCCCAGGTTTTCACCACTCTCGGCGATGGTTGAGGCCAGCAGTTGCGTTTGACATTCCACCCACTCTGCTTGTTCCGGATAACAGCACACCGTGTTAGTTGGCCTTGAAAGTCCAATTTCTTTTGCCGCCTGCTGCCAAGCTCTCATCGATGATGCCGTAGTCGTTGATGAATATTGTGGGTAGAGCGGGACCAGAACGATACGATCCGGCGCAAATTCTTCTACTTTGGTAACGGTTTCGGGAATAAGTGGATGCCAATAGCGCATCGCTATGAAGACACCGTATGAATCGTCACCACGGTCATTAAGTCGACTGGCAAGAGCCTCGGCTTGACGTTGCGTTTCAGATAGAAGCGGTGATCCACCGCCTATCTTGGCGTAGATATTTTGCGCCTCCGGTGTGCGCCGGCGTGAAATCCATCCAGCAAGCAGGGGCCGTAATATCCGCGGGACCCTCAATATAGCCGGGTCGCTGAAAAGATTACGCAAGAATGGCCCAACTGCTTCTAGACTGTCGGGCGCACCGAGGTTGAAAAGAACGATCGCGATTTTCACGAAACCGGTCGCTCCCACGTACGGATTATTTCTGCAAGGTGAGCAACATTCTCAGGCGGTGTCTCAGGCACGATGCCATGACCAAGATTAAATATATGTGGAAACGGCGCAAATTCCCGGAGCAGTCGATCTGCCTCCTGGTCGAGTGCCAAGCCACCAGCGACAAGCACTGAAGGATCTAGATTTCCTTGAAGAACAATATCGTCACCCAAATTATTAGCCGCCCAGTGCGCCTCAACCGTTGGATCAAGACTCACGCCGTCAATACCCGTGGCTGTTCCGTAACCGATCATCATCGCGCCCGCACCTCTCGGAAATCCGATGACTGGTACAGAGGGGTGTTGTGCCTTGAACCTCGCAACTATTTCCGCGACCGGTTCAACACACCACCTCCGGAACGCTGGCGGCGGTAGCAATCCCGACCAAGTATCGAAAATCTGCACAATTTCAGCCCCGGCACGTACCTGTTGATCGAGATACCCAACCGTAGCATCCGTAAGCACGCGGATTAGTGCTCCAAACTCGTTCGGTGCTGACGCCGCCCACCGTCGGGTCGCCATAAATTGCGTAGAGCTACCACCCTCGACCATGTAAACGGCCACCGTCCAGGGTGCTCCAGCAAATCCGATCAGAGCTGTGTCTGTAGGGAGCTCAGAACGAACCCGTTTCAATGTTTCGAAAACCGGACTCAGGTGGTCCAGAATACCTTGAGATTCCAACCCCTCAATATCTCGGGTTGACCGTATCGTTGGCTCGAGTCGTGGACCGGAACCTTCTAGATAACTCACCTTCTGACCCAGCGCATCGGGAATAAGCAATATATCCGCGAATACGATTGCTGCGTCCGGATGGAACCGCCGAATCGGTTGGAGCGTTACTTCCACCGCAAGATCCGGTGAGTAACACAACGTCAGAAAATCCGGAACAGCGCTTCGGATCTCGCGGTACTCAGGTAAATACCGTCCCGCTTGCCGCATAAACCAAAACGGTGGCCGGGAACCGACTCGCCTTTCACGCAACAACGTGACAATTGATTTTTCAGACACCGGCTTTGGACCACTCACGAGCTTGATAGACCCCTCTTCATTACTATTAGGAAGTAATTAGGTAGATGTTGTTGTAGTGCGGTGAAACGTGGGGATTAATAAGTGTCCACCTAACCAATCGCCGTAGCAGACTTTGCCGCTGTGCGGAAGGAGGATCGTGGAAAACTCAAGGTGAAGGATCTCTGGAGCCCAGAAATCAAGGTTAAAGAAGAACGTGTATAACACGGGACTTTGCGCGGAGATCATCGGGTTGATCACCTTATTAACAGCCTTGGACTAGCTGCTGAGGTCAAATCTTATTCGAGGGATAGATAACGCGGTTTAGGGTTGGATTGGTACCATGCGGGTCGATGTATGAAAGACTCACAACTCGTACCGTGGTTGGCACCGTTTAACCCACAGTCTTATTTCATGAGTTCATGACCAAATTTCACGTTCATCTGATCTCCGACGCAACCGGCGAGACCCTAACCGCCCTGGCTAACGCGGCGATAACTCAGTTTGAGGTGGTCGAGTCCTCGCAACATCTGTGGCCGATGGTGCGAAACAAGCAACAGCTCGATGACGTGGTTGCGAATCTCAAGAACAGTCCGGGTGTAGTTTTATTCACGCTGGTTCAAAAGGATTTGCGGGATCACTTGGTGTCGTCATGCCGGATGCTCCGAATCCCATGTGTATTGGTGCTAGATCCAGTGTTGCGAACATTGGCTGCGTATTTTGGTGTTGAGAGTAAGGACCAGCCCGGTCGACAGCACGTGCCCGATGCGGATTACTTTAATCGTATCGACGCAATGGATTTTGCCTTTGCACATGATGACGGTCAGGGTACCCCAGCACTTGCCGAGGCAGATGTCGTATTGGTAGGCGTTTCACGAACCTCCAAAACACCAACCTGTGTGTATTTGGCCAATCGCGGGGTGCGTGCTGCGAACGTGCCGCGGGTGCCTGGACAGCCCCTTCCAGAGGAATTAGCGGTTCTTGGCAGCCCGGCGATCGATCCGCTTATTGTCGGTCTCACCGCGAGCCCTGACCGCCTCATCCAGATCCGCCGCAACCGGCTTCTGGAGCTCAAGGAAACGCCAAACACGCCTTACACTGATGCCTATCAGGTTCGAACCGAGGTGAAGGATGCGCGCCAGGTATTTGCGCGCAATGATTGGCCGTTGATCGATGTAACGCGCCGCTCAATAGAAGAAACCGCGGCAAAAATCTTAGCGTTGCTGGAGCGCCGTCGTGAGACCGGGCCGTGACCAATCTTGTGCTCGCTTCACGCAGCTCGATTCGGCGGGATATGTTGGCGCAAGCTGGTATTACCTGCCGCACCCTGCCGTCCAACGTTAATGAGGACACTATCAAGACTGCCTGCCGCGAGAAAGCGTTCGATACGCAGGCAACAGCCCTTGAACTCGCTCGATCCAAAGCATTGGATGTTGCTCAACGTGATCCGCAATCGCTCGTGATTGGCGCTGACCAAATTCTCGATATCGATAATGAGTGGCTTGGAAAACCTAAGAACCGCAAAGATGCCATGGGCCAATTGCGCCGGCTTAGCGGCCGGTCTCATCGCTTGGTCACCGCTGTAAGTTTGGTCAGCTTGGTCTCGGGCAAGGCAGAGATATGGCGACATTGCGATATCGCGACACTAACTATGACCCGGCTGGATGATCGCAGAATCGAGAACTACCTCGATGATATAGGCGAAGCCGCGTTCGAGGCGGTCGGTGCCTACCACGTTGAAGGACGCGGCATTCGATTGTTTGATCATATCGATGGTGATTTCTTTTCAATCCTCGGGCTGCCGCTGGTGCCGCTCTTGCGGGAGCTACGGGCGCGGGGCGACGTGAGTCCATGAGCATTACCGGGCGAACGAGGCTGGCCGGTGTTTTTGGTTGGCCGATCGCACATTCGCGATCGCCACTGCTACACAATCATTGGCTGGCTGAGCACGCGATCGATGGTGCGTATGTACCGCTGGCGGTTGAACCGCAATCCTTCGAGGACGCTTTTCGATGCCTAGGTAAGTTTGGGTTTGTCGGCGCGAATGTCACGGTGCCGTACAAGGAAGCCGCGCTTGCCTATGTAGATGAGGCCGATGAATTAGCTGCGCGGGTCGGCGCGGTCAACACTGTAACCGTCGGCCCAGGGGGCGAGCTCCGCGGTAGTAATACCGACGGATTCGGTTTTATGAGTAATCTGACAAGCGGCGCACCCAACTGGCAGCCGGAGCGTGGGCCTGTTGTGGTTATCGGTGCCGGAGGTGCCGCCCGCGCCGTTGTGGTCACCCTGCTCGATGCGGGGGTGCCGGAACTGAGGATCATCAATCGCTCGAGTGAACGCGCCGACGCCCTCGCCAACGACATTACCGACCAACGCCTGAGCACCGCGGCTTGGCCAGATCGTCGTCAGGCTCTAGGCGACGCAGCTCTCCTGGTGAACACAACGGCCGCGGGTCTCACAGGGCATGAATCACTTGACCTGAATATTGATCAGCTGCCGCGTGACGCAGTGGTGACTGACCTGGTTTACGATCCACTGATAACGCCATTGCTTCAGCAGGCCCGCGGTCGCGGCAATCCGGTTGTCGACGGGCTTGGTATGCTTATCCATCAGGCGCGGCCTGGCTTTGCGGCCTGGTTCGGCGTTGAACCCAGGCCGACGCCCGCGGTGCGAGACCTGCTTGAACGTGATCTCGCAAACAACGATGTCGAGTCATGATTGTTCTGGGATTGACCGGATCGATCGGCATGGGAAAGACCGAAGCGGCGAAAACATTTCGCCGTCTCAATGTTCCGGTTTTTGATGCCGATGCCATTGTTCACAAGCTGCTTGGCAAAAACGGTGAGGCCGTCGCCGATGTCTCGCTGTTGTTCCCCGACGCGGTCCACGACGGGCTCGTGAACCGTCAGACTTTGGGCGCAATGGTTTTTAATCAACCCGACGATTTGAAACGTTTGGAAGGTATTCTGCATCCGCGGGTGCGACGCCAGGAGGGTGGGTTTCTCACCAGGGCGTCGCGTCGTGGCGAGCCTCTGGTCGTACTTGATATTCCCCTATTGTTTGAAAGCGAGCGCGAAGCCCGTTACGACGCCACGATGGTGGTCAGTGCACCAGGATTCGTCCAGCGTGGCCGCGTTCTCCGGCGACCAGGCATGACCCCGGCCAAATACGCTGCCATACTTGATCGGCAATTGCCGGATGCGGAAAAACGGTCGCGCGCTGATTTTGTTGTTCCAACCGGTTTGGGCAAGCGTTTCAGCTTGCGGCGGATTCGTCACATCATCACAATGCTGTGCCGCTCGCCCAAAAGCAGTTTCGCTGCTTCCCGACGACATCGGCACTTATATGCGTGAATTTGTGTATGCGTGAAATTGCCCTGGATACCGAAACGACCGGTCTTGACCCGGGCGAAGGCCATCGCGTCGTTGAGATAGGTTGTGTAGAGCTCATCAATCAAATTCCTACGGGTGAGGTCTTTCACACATATCTCAATCCCGAGCGGAGCATGTCACACGATGCTTATGCCGTTCATGGATTAGACGACGGGTTCCTCGAGAAACAGCCACTGTTCATCGATATCGCCGACGCTTTTTTGCAGTTTATCGATGGTTCCCCGTTGGTAATTCACAACGCGGCCTTCGATCTGAAATTCATTAATAGCGAACTCCAGCGTGCGGAGCGTGGTCCGCTCGAGGTTGTAAAAGTCGTTGATACGCTGGAACTCGCGCGCCATAAATTTCCGGGATCTCCGGCTAGTCTCGATGCGCTGTGTCGCCGCTTCGGGATAGACAACAGCGTGCGAACCAAACACGGTGCGCTGCTCGACGCCGAACTTTTGTCTTGTGTCTATGTTGAACTGATCGGTGGCCGGCAGCCTGGTCTTGGCTTGCAACATGAGGCCAAAGCAGTGTCGCTGGAGAGGGTGAATCCCTCAATCGTGCGGGCACCACGGCCGCACGTACCATCCGAAGCAGAACTCGTTGCGCATGCTGCGTTTGTCGCAGGGTTGGAAAATCCGATCTGGGCAGTGCAATAGTAGCTGCTCAGATTGGCAGCGAATAATCCAATGGCTAATAACCCTGAGTATAGTGTTTCGAGCTAGTCCCTCTTAGCTCTCTGAGGCCCTGGCATCCGCCGCTTGAGGCGTCGTCGCAGAATCGGCGACTTGAGTCGTGCCTTGTTGCTGTGACAGGTGGTTGCGATACAGTGCGCCGAAATCGATAGGATCTAGATACATTGGTGGGAAACCGCCGCTGCGGGTCGTCTCCGCGGCGATTTGCCGGGCGAATGGAAACAACAATCGTGGTGCCTCGATAAGGCACACGGCGTGACGTTGTGCCTCGGGGATTCTGGTCAGGTCGAAAAGCCCGGCATATTCCAGCTCCAAAACGAATGCTGTGCGTTCGTTGCTGCGGGCATCCGCCCGGATATTGAGCGTCACCTCATAGCCGAGATCACCAGCAGGTTTTGCCTCGACGTTGACATTGACGTCGATACGCGGCTGCTCGGGTTGCAACAGACTCCCCGGCGCATGTGGATTTTCGAAAGACAGATCTTTGATGTATTGGGCGCGGATCCCCATCGCCGGCACGGATCCCTGCTCGACCGCGTCCACGGGCGGCGTGTCGCCTACGTTAGATGGGATTGCAGCGTCGTCCGACATCAACCTGCCTCCATTTTGATTTGCGCTCACCGCTATCACGGATCCTGATGAGCGACAACACCGACCGCCCGTAAGTTGGTTTCCTTCCGTCAGCGATTCTCGATCCCGCGGTGCGACGAATTCGGGTCCTCATCGGTCAGGTCTTCGTAGTCACCATCGATCACACTATCGCCCGGGTAGCGCGTGTTACTTGCATTCGTTGGACCGTGCGATAGGGGGACGTGGCGTGCGAGTGTGCTTCGCAGCCAATGACGCAATGGCGGTACCAAAAGCAACCCACCAAGCGTATCGGTAGCGAATCCGGGCGTGATCAAAAGAGCGCCAGCCACGAATAGACACAATCCATCGAACAGTTCGACGACCGGAAGACGATTGCTGGCGAGCTCCGATTGCGCACGAGCAATGATACTCAATCCCTGCCGCCGGATCAGGTGCGTTCCGAGGAACGCAGTGATGACGGCAAGCGCCAGTGTCGGCCACAGCCCGATTATTCCGCCAACGACGATGAACAAAGCAACCTCGACCAATGGGACGAGTAAAATTGTCAGGAATATGAGATAGGCCATTGGGACCACCGCTTGGCCGCGCAACCGTGTGACGCTGCTGGACCAGGTCTGTTCGAATCGCTATCCTGGGCGTTTCGAGGCGCGCTGTATAGACCCTGCGATGGCGCCTCAGGCTGAGGAAATGGGCGAAAGCAAGCTACTCGACATTCTGATCTTCGCGATGATCGCAGGATTCATATTCCTGCGGTTGCGCGGAGTACTTGGTCGGCGAACCGGCCAGGAAAAGCCGCCGCCTGACCTGGTTTCTCAAAGACGCGACGAAAGCGGTGAAGAAAACGTCGCCCAGCTCCCTGAGCGTGGTCCCCGAGATCCCGCGACTGGCGACGCAGAGATCGAACCCGGGATCGAATCTGGGGGGCCGGAGCAAGAGGGTGCTTCTTCTCTTTCGGCGGGTCTCACGCAAATTAGCCTCGTGGACAATACATTCGACGAAATTGGCTTTATCGAGGGCGCGCGTGTTGCCTATGAGATGATCGTGACCTCATTTGCAAATAGCGACATCGATACGCTGCGACCGTTGGTGGCCGATCAGGTTTATCAAAGTTTCGCTTCGGCGATAGACCAGCGCGAGGAACGGCAGGAATCGGTTGAAACCACCATTCTCAGTGTTAAGTCGGGCGATATCATAGAAGCGGGCGTGGGCGGCTCGATTGCAGAAGTAACGGTTAAATTTGTAACCGAGATGGTAAGCGTCACCCGCGATTCCGAGGGTGAGGTTGTCGCCGGTGATACCCGGGCAGTCCAAGAAGTTACCGACATTTGGACCTTTGCGCGTAGCACCAAGAGTTCTGATCCCAACTGGACGCTGATCGAAACCCGCAGCCCCCATTAATGCACCAACGCTGGGTGATCGTTACGGTCGCGGTAGTGCTTGTCGCGGCTGGCGTGCTCTATTGGCTGTATCGTCCGACCGCGCCACTTTCCGACCGCGCAGTGTTGAGCAAGGCCGCGTTTTCGGACCTTCAAGGGTGGCAAACCAGCGATCTTCAACCATCATTTTTGGCGTTTCGGCGCAGTTGCGATCGCTTCGCCAGGTTGCCGGTTGACCGTAGCCTTGGCTCAGACGGTATCGCTGGACGCGTCGCCGATTGGCGACTGGTGTGCGAACTATGGGGTGCTGTCGAGGCGACTAATTCTGCCTCGGTTCGTCGATATTTTGAGCGGTGGTTCATTCCGGTTGCGATTGCTAATAACGATCAGACAAGCGGTTTGTTTACCGGATATTACGAGCCAGAATTACGCGGAAGTCGCCAAAAAAAAGGGCGTTTCGACATCCCCATATACGCGAGGCCCAAGGATCTGGTCATGGTCGAGCTGGGCCGCTTTCGCAAGCAACTCCGGGGGCAGCGCATCGCGGGACGCGTTGTTGATGGCCGCCTGCAACCGTTTGAAACTCGCGCAGCCATCGAGGCGGGCGCGCTCGCTGATCGTGGCCTGGAGCTGTTGTGGGTTGATGATGCGATCGAAGCGTTCTTTCTGCACATTCAGGGTTCGGGCCGGGTTGTGCTCGACAACGGCGAGGTCGAGCGGGTTGGCTATGCGGGCCAGAACGGCCACGCCTATTTTGCGATCGGCCGCGAGCTAATCGCGCGCGGTGCTCTCGACCGAGACAACGTTTCCTTGCAAACGATACGCGCCTGGCTCACTGCCAACCCCGAGGAAGCGCGTGCGGTAATGAACAAAAATGCCTCGTTCGTGTTCTTTCAACGAGTCAAGGGAGATGGACCGATTGGGGCATTTCAGGTTGCGCTCACGCCAAGCGCGTCGCTGGCGATCGACCGCCGCTTTGTTCCACTGGGCGTTCCGGTGTGGCTCGAAACGTTGATACCGGAAGCTAATGGTGAAAAAGTTGAAAATCCGGTGCCGTGGCGCGGGCTACTGGTTGCTCAAGACACCGGCGGCGCTATTCGTGGCGTCGTCCGGGGAGATATCTTTTTTGGTGCCGGAGCTAGGGCCGAAGCAATAGCCGGTCGTCTCAAAAGCCCGGGTCGTTACTTCATTCTGCTACCACGAACCGTGGTCGATCGCGGCGATCCCTGGCCGGAGCTGCAAGCCGATTGAACGCTGGCGTCGGTTCTGCGCGCCTTGCGCCGCCATCGCCGCTGCGCTTTGATGCGCGGGCGGTCGTGAACTTGGTGCGGCTCCGTTCTCCAATATTAGTGTCGGTGGTGGTGCGATGTCGGAAGTGCCGGTAAGAGTCGCTCTCTTCGTGACCTGTCTGGTCGATCTTTTTCGGCCGAGTGTCGGCTTCGCCGCCGTGCAGCTTCTCGAGCAAGCGGGATGCCGGGTCGATGTTCCGGCGACCCAAACGTGCTGTGGCCAGCCGGCTTACAATGCCGGCGATAAAGCCGACGCCCAGCAAATCGCGCGACAAGTGATCGATGCGTTCGATGGCTATGATTATGTGGTCGCCCCGTCGGGCAGCTGCGCGGGCATGATCCGCAACCACTATGCGAGCCTGCTAAAGGGCGATGCGAACTATCATGAACGAGCGATGGCACTGGCTAATCAAACCTGGGAGCTGACCGCTTTTCTGGTTGACATTATGGGCGTCGAATCGGTTGCCGCGCCCTTTGACGGCGTCGTCACGTATCACGATTCGTGCTCGAGCTTGCGCGAGGTTGGAACCCGCAATCAGCCGCGGCTTTTGCTGAACAGCATGCCTGGTTTGCGCCTCGAGGAAGCCCCCAGCGGGGAGGTTTGTTGCGGCTTCGGGGGAACCTTTAGCGTCAAATATTCGGCCATCTCAATCGAGATGGTCGATCGCAAAGCAACAGCGCTGACCACAACCGACCCCGATGCGATCGTCGGCGCTGATCTCGGCTGTCTCCTCAACATAGCCGGGAGGCTCAAGCGAACGGGCAAGACGATCGCGGTCCGTCATGTGGCCGAACTCCTCACGGGCGATGTTGACGCGCCGGCCATCGGTGAGGGTGCGTAAACGATGGAAAGTACCGCTCACACCTTCAAAGAAAACGTCGACGACGCGCTGCAAAAGAAAAATTTAAAAACCGCAATGCGTCGGCTCGAAACGACGATTGGACCGGCGCGTCTGGCGGCCCGCGATCGGCTCCCCGAATTCGACGCTTTGTGCGATCTGGCACGCGAAATCAAAGATCACACGCTCGCCAATCTTGACGTCTACCTGGAAAACTATGAAGCCAAAGTACGTGCCCAGGGCGGCCACGTGCATTGGTGTGCGACACCGGAGGAAGCTCGACAGAAGATCCTCGATCTGTGTCGCGCGGCGGATGCGAAAACCGTCACCAAGGGTAAGTCGATGATTGCGGAAGAAATAGGGCTCAACGACTTTCTCGAAGCAAACGATATCGAACCGATCGAGACCGATCTCGGCGAGTACATCATCCAGCTCGCCGGTGAGCCGCCGAGCCACATCATTGCGCCGGCGGTTCACATGACCAAGGAAGATATCGCCGATCTGTTTTTCGAAAAGCACCAGATCTACGACATGCCGCGCCGCGAGGAACCGCGCGAATTGGTTGATGACGCGCGCAAGATCCTACGGCCAAAATACGGTGCAGCCGATGTCGGCATCACCGGTGCGAATTTTCTGATTGCCGAAACCGGTAGCTCGATCATCGTCACCAACGAAGGTAACGGTGACCTCACACAGAGCCTACCAAAAACCCATATCGTCGTCGCCAGCCTGGAAAAAGTGGTGCCGACGCTGGCGGACGTGACGACCATTTTGCGGGTTCTGGCGCGTTCAGCGACGGGACAGGAGTTTTCCACCTACACGACATTTTCCACCGGACCGCGACGCGATGGTGATCTCGATGGGCCCGAGAACTATCATGTCGTGCTACTCGATAATGGCCGCAGCGCTATGTTGGGCGGTGAGTTTCGCGACATGCTGCGTTGTATACGCTGCGGCGCATGCATGAATAATTGCCCGGTATACGGCTCGATCGGCGGTCACGCGTACGGTTGGGTTTACGTTGGACCGATGGGCGCGGTTCTCACGCCGAGCTTGATCGGACTCGAAGACGCGCACGATTTGCCCAATGCATCGAGCTTCTGCGGGCGTTGTGAGGAAGTGTGTCCGATGCGGATCCCGCTCCCGAAATTGATGCGGCTCCTACGTGAACAGGCGTTCACTGAGAAGTTGGCGCCGGCCCGAGAGCGTTGGGCGATGCGCGTTTGGGCCGCCCTTGCGACGAGGCCGCGTCTTTATCGAGCGCTGAGCGAAGCGGTCGCGAGAGTCCTCGGCAATTCGGGATGGCGGCGGGGCGCGTTTCGCTACTTACCGTTCGCTGGCGGGTGGCTCGCCGGGCGCGACTTACCGGCACCGGAAGGACGAACGTTCCACAGTTTGTGGCGAGAACGCACGCGACTCGAAGCGCGGGCAGGTCGATGAACGAGCCTTCACGCGATCGCATCTTTGCCGGCATTCGTTCGTCCCTCGGCGCCGATTCCAGCACGCCGCTACGACGTACGTCGTCATACACATCCAATCTTATTCCGGCGCGTACGCAACACGAGGGCATTGATCTCAAGGCTTTGTTCATCGAGATGGCGGAGACCGTCAAATGCTCCGTGGCTCGCGTGGCAGCTACCGACGAAGTACCGCAGGCGATTGCAGCCTATCTCGCGGAACACAATCTCCCGACCGATCTTGTCATGGCGCCCGACCGCCGGCTCGACGAGATCCCCTGGACGGCCGCCCCGATGCTGGCCTTTCGGCGCAGCGCCGCTCGTGAGTCCGATCTTGTTGCGATTACCGGAACGTTCGCCGCGATTGCTGAAACCGGGACCCTGATGATGGTCTCCGACGCGGAGCGGCCGAACACGCTTAACTTTCTTCCCGACAACCATATCGTTGTTGTCGACGCCAACGACATCGTCGCCACCTACGAAGACGCCTGGATGCGGCTGCGTGGCGCTGGTGAAGAGATCGAAATGCCACGGACGGTGACATTTATCACCGGTCCCTCGCGAACCAGCGATATTGAGTTGGTGCCGACACTCGGTGCGCACGGACCCAGGCGCTTGCACATTGTAATATCCGGTGAGTGATGAGCGGTGGCGCATGTGACGCGATTCATCCGCGTAGGGGCGACTTATGAGTAAGCGCTGGTCACCCAAGCCCCATCGCCGGGCTAGCGATGCGGAGACCTCGTTGTTCGAAAGTGCGATGGCCGATGTGATGCGAACACCCTCGGAGCCGGAGCCGCCATCGGTCTTCCCTACGCGCGCCAAGCGGGGATCCGATGCTTCGACACCGACCCCGGAACCGACCCAATCCGAGGCCGCAAAACAAATCAAACCTTCCAAGCCGAAGGTCGAGGCAAAGCAAAGTTCTTCATCTCCGCAACCCGCGCGCCCGGATCGGCGGGGCGCGGCATCTGGTATCGACCGGCGCACCGGCCAACGCTTGGTGCGGGGCCAAATGAGGGTTGAGGATCGGATTGATCTTCATGGGATGACCCAAGAAGAAGCACGTCGAGCGCTCGACCGTTTTCTTACCAACACGGCCAGCGACGGCAAGCGCTGCGTCCTCGTTATTACCGGCAAAGGCTCGTCTCGCAGCGACGATGTCGGAATTATGCCCGATCGGGAGATCGGCATATTGCGTCGATCGCTACCGCGCTGGTTGGCGCTGCCGGGTTTGCGTGAACTCGTTGTTGCCTATCACAATGCCAAGCCCAAGGACGGCGGTGACGGCGCGTTCTATGTGCTGCTGCGCCGGCGCCGCGCATAAGGCGCAATCAGACGCACCGGATGACCTGAAAGCGGACCTGGCATTGATCACAGATAGAATTCGCATTTTTATCCATCATGGCATGGAACTTGGGTTTCAGCCGTTAGCGCGCGCGCTGGCTGGGACCGGGATCACGCCCAACCATGTTACAGTCGCCGGTACCGCGCTAACGCTGGTAAGTGCAGCCGTTGTCGTCGCCGGCGATCTCGTTTGGGGCGGCGCTATCTTTATCATCGCCGGCACTTTGGACACGCTTGACGGCACCCTGGCCCGTATTGCCGGATTGGCCTCGGCACGTGGCGCGTTTATTGATTCAACGCTCGATCGTGTTTCCGAAGGGGCGATGTTTGCAGCGCTCGCATACTATTTTTCGGTGCGCGGCGCGCCGGTAGATGTTGCGATCGTGGTTGTCACGTTGTTGGGTTCGGTAATGGTGAGTTACACACGCGCGCGGGCCGACGCGCTCGGCATCGACTGCAGCTCTGGGCTTGCAACGCGTGGCGAACGCGTATTTGTGCTCGGCCTGGGAATGATTTTCGGCTGGCCCGCCATCGCGATCTACGTCTTAGCGGTGACCACGGCCTACACCGCGGTGCAACGGATTACCACCGTACTGCGAGCGCTACCAGCGGCCGCGGCTGAAGGTGAGAGCGAAAAGCCCGCCGGGTAAACGACCGGTGCGCGCTCGTTCGACTAGAGAATAAACTTCGAGAGATCGGAATCCTTGGCGAGTTCGCCGACCTGCTCCTGTACATAATTGGCATCGATTGAGAAGGTCGAACCGGGCCGATCGGTTGCGGTGAAGCTGATCTCGTCAAGCAGACGCTCCATGACCGTGTGCAGGCGTCGGGCGCCGATATTTTCGATGCTGGTATTGATCTCCGCGGCGAGGTCGGCGATCGCATCAATCGCGTCCTCAGAAATCTCGAGGCGAACGTCCTCGGTCCCCATGAGTGCGGTGTACTGCTTGATTAGACTAGCTTCCGGCTCGGTCAGGATAAGACGGAAATCATCGCGTGTGAGTGCCTTGAGCTCGACCCGGATCGGCAACCGACCCTGTAGCTCCGGCAGCAGATCCGAGGGCTTGGCAAGCTGAAACGCGCCTGAGGCGATGAACAATATATGGTCGGTTTTCACCGTCCCGTGTTTGGTGGGAACCGTTGTGCCTTCGATGAGGGGCAACAAATCGCGCTGCACGCCTTCGCGGCTAACATCGGCACCATGCGCGTCCGAACGCGCCGTGATCTTGTCGATCTCGTCGAGAAACACGATGCCGTTTTGCTCGACTGAGTTGATCGCCTCTTTTGTGAGTTTCTCCGGATCAAGCAGCTTGTCACTTTCCTCATCAATGATCAGTTCGAACGCATCTTCAACGGTCAAACGGCGTTGCGTGGTGCGATTGCCCAGCGCTTTTCCTAGCATATCGTTGATATTGAGCATTCCCATTTGTGCGCCCGGCATACCGGGGATTTCGAATGTCGGCATTCCGCCGGAGCTGTCCGTGACTTCAAGCTCGATTTCTTTGCTGGCGAGTTCCCCGGCGCGCAGCATTTTGCGGAATTTGGCACGCGTATCGGCGCTGGCCGTGTCGCCGACGAGAGCATCGAGAATTCGCTCTTCGGTGGCAAGCTCAGCGCGCGCGTGCACTTCTTGACGGCTGCGCTCGCGGTTCATATTGAGAGCAATCTCAACAAGGTCTCTGACGATCTGCTCAACGTCGCGCCCGACATAGCCGATTTCGGTGAACTTAGTCGCTTCGACCTTGAGGAAAGGCGCTTGAGCGAGCTTGGCGAGGCGGCGCGAAATTTCGGTTTTCCCGACCCCGGTCGGCCCAATCATCAAAATGTTCTTGGGCAGAACCTCTTCACGCAGATCCTCAGGCAGTTGTTGCCGGCGCCATCTGTTGCGCAACGCAATCGCTACCGCTCGTTTGGCGTCTCCTTGGCCGATGATGTAGCGATCGAGCTCTGAAACGATCTCGCGCGGCGTAAACGATGTGTTCGGTCGTGGCGCAATTTTGGTAGCAACGGACATATTCGGATTTTCTCTTTCAGGCCGGCCGTACTCAGAGAGTTTCGACCGTAATCTCGTTATTAGTGTAGATGCAGATATTCGCTGCGATGCCCATGGCACGACGGGCAATAGCTTCGGCGTCCATATCATCGCGGTCGGCCAACGCCCGCGCGGCCGCGAGCGCGTAATTGCCGCCGGATCCAATCCCGATCAACCCGTCATCCGGTTCAAGCACGTCACCGGTGCCCGATAGCAGCAAACTCACCTCGCGATCGGAGACCGCCATCATGGCTTCCAGACGGCGCAGGTAACGGTCCGTGCGCCAGTCTTTGGCAAGCTCAACGCATGCACGCATCAATTGCCCGCTGTGTTTCTCGAGCTTGGCTTCAAGCCGCTCGAACAGCGTGAAGGCGTCGGCGGTTGCGCCTGCAAATCCGACAATGACCTTTCCCTCCGACAAGCGACGGACTTTCTTGGCGCTCGCTTTCATAACGGTGTCGCCAGCAGTTACCTGACCGTCGCCGGCAACGACAATTTTGTTGCCTTTGCGTACCGATAGAATCGTGGTGCCGTGCCAGTCAGCCGATAACGCCATTGTCGTTATTAGTTCCTGCGGATGAGTCGGGTGGGATATTTACAACACCCAGCTAAGTTAAGAAACCGGGTGGATTGCCGAGTCTAGTCATTGGGCCAGGATCTGAATGTGGTCGTCGATGCGTGGCTGGTCAAGACGTGATGGATCGAACGCCCATGTGGGAGCCGCTTAACTTGCGATTTTTCGATGGTTGCGATAATGCCACCAAGGCAGTAAAGGGCCCTAGATATGCGCCAGGCAACTCTCGAACGAAAAACTCGCGAAACTTCCATCGAGGCGGCCGTCAATCTCGATGGCACCGGCAGGTATGAAATATCGACCGGAATTGGCTTCCTCGATCACATGCTCGAACAGTTGTCACGGCACTCGCTGATCGATATTCGACTGCGCGCCGAGGGTGATCTTCACATCGACCATCACCACACCAATGAAGATACAGCTTTGACCATTGGTGCCGCATTTGATCAGGCACTAGGGGATCGGCGCGGGATTAATCGTTACGGAACTGCAATGATACCCATGGATGAAGCCTTGACCCGGGTTGCGGTCGACTTGTCGAACCGACCCTACCTGGTGTGGAAAGTCGACCTACGGCAGCCGAAACTCGGCAGCATGGACACTGAGCTATTCAAAGAGTGGTTCCATGCTTTCGCACAGGCCGGCGGCATGACGCTGCACATTGAAAATCTTTATGGTGTCAACAGCCATCACATCGTTGAATCCTGCTTCAAAGGCCTGGCGCGCAGCCTACGCGCTGCTGTTGAACTCGATCCGCGCCGCGAACAGGATGTACCATCCACCAAAGGCGTGCTTGGCGGCTCGTTGTAAGCGCTTGGGTATGCGTCTTGGCAGGCGACTGAAAGCATGAAGCTCTACACGGTCCACCAGAAGCCCTACTGGCAGGTTAGCGAGACGAGTATGGCGGATCAGTCGGTGTTTTTCGTGCGCGAGGGGTTTAGCTGGTTTGCTCTAGTTGTGCCGCTGATCTGGGCGTTGTGGCACCGGCTCTGGCTGGTCGCGGGAGCCTTCATATTGGTGGGCGCGGTTTTTAACCTGACGGTTTTTCTACTGGCGATCGAGGAGCCCTACGCATCGATTCTCGGCGGCGCCCTACTTTTGTGGGTTGGATTTGAAGCCAACGACCTGCGGCGGTGGTCGCTCCGGCGAGCAGGCTGGCGCGATCTTAGCATCGTCAGCGGGCGCGACCGCAACGAAGCCGAGTGGCGTTTTTTTGCTGCGGAGCGAAATCAGCCGAGCGCAGCTTAGTCGGTAGATATCGGTCGCATTCAAAAAACACGGTTGGTGGGAGGACGTGGTTTGACCCAGCGGGTGGTCATCATCGACTACGGTTCGGGCAATTTGCGATCCGCCGCGAAATCGTTTGAGCGGGCAGCAAGCGATAGTTCGGTCCCAATCGACCTGCGTGTGACTGCGGCGGCGCAAGACGTTGCTGCCGCCGACCGAATCGTACTGCCAGGGGTCGGTGCATTCGCTGCTTGCTACAACGGTCTCAGCGCGATTCCGGGTATGATCGAGGCACTTGAGGAGGCCGTAATCGAACGCGCCCGCCCGTTCCTTGGGATTTGTGTTGGGATGCAACTGATGGCGATCTCGAGTGCCGAACAAGGTAATCACCCGGGACTTGGATGGATCGCTGGAAATGTCGTTGCGATCGAAGCAGCTGATGGGGATCGGCCCGAATTACAATCAAATGAGCTCCCCGGTCGGCGCCGGGTCCCGCACATGGGGTGGAACGAGTTGGAAATTCTGTCTGCCGGTCATCCTTTGCTGGCCGGTCTGGGCGATGGCGCCAGCGTATATTTCGTGCACAGCTACCAGTTTCGTGCGCACGACCGTTCCGACGTGCTTGCAACAGCATCCTATGGTGATCACATAACGGCGCTTATCTGCCATAACAATATGGCTGGTACCCAATTTCACCCGGAGAAGAGCCAGAGTGTTGGCTTGCGAATGATCACCAATTTTCTGAACTGGCGACCCTGATGGCAGCTGAAACCGACATCGAACGTGTTGATGAGTTCCGTGCCGGCGATATCGACGCAATTTGCGGAGCGACCGAACAGGCGATCGAGGACGGGCTTGGCTTTGACTGGATAAAGAAACCGTCGCGACAACTTCTCGAAGCGTATTGGCGTGGCGTGTTGCTGGTGCCCGATCGGGCCTTATTTGTCGCGCGTCTCGAGGGTATGATTGTCGGCACGTCGCAGTTGGTTAAGCCCTCGCATAACAATGAAGCTGGCAACTTCAATGCGACAATAACCACATTTTTCGTCGTGCCCTGGGCGCGCGGACACGGTCTAGCGCGGGGCTTGCTCGACACCGTCATCAGGCATGCGCGTCGCGAAGGATTTAAGATGCTTAGCCTTGACGTCCGCGAAACTCAGACCGCGGCAATCAGCCTTTATGAAAGTGCGGGGTTCAAACGCTGGGGCGCCAAGCCTAATTACGCTTATGTTGACGAGCGTTTCATCGCCGGTCACTTCTATTTCAAAGACTTAGAAACGTAGAATGATCGTGTTGCCGGCCATCGACCTGAAAGATGGCGCGTGCGTGCGCCTGCGCCAGGGTGACATGGCTCGGGCAACCGTATTTTCCAACGATCCCGCAGCCCAAGCGCAGCAATTTGTTGCTGAGGGCGCATCGTGGCTTCACGTGGTGGATCTTAACGGGGCGACGACTGGGGTTCAGGTTAACGGTCCTTCGGTCGAGGCCATCCTTGACGCAATCGACATCCCGATCCAACTCGGCGGCGGGATTCGAGATATCGAAACAATCACGAACTGGATCGAAAGAGGCGTAGGCCGGATCGTTCTCGGCACGGCGGCGATCCGTGATCCAGATCTTGTAAGACGTGCTTGCGAGAAATATCCCGAGCAGGTGACCATCGCTATCGACGCACGGAGCGGCCGAGTGGCGACAGATGGATGGGTGACCGATGCCGGTCGGGATGCGCTCGATGTCGCCCACGATTTCGAGGACAGTGGGATCGCGGCGATCGTTTACACCGATATTGAACGTGATGGCGTTTTGAGTGGTGTTAACGTCGAAACGACGGCGGCGCTAGCGCGTGCCGTGACCGTGCCGGTTATCGCCTCGGGCGGGGTCGCATCACTGGACGATATCCGCGCGCTTAAAGAACACGAGCAAGATGGAATCGTTGGCGTGATTGCCGGGCGATCAATTTACGACGGACGAATGTCGCTGGCCGCGGCACTTGCTATTGCCGCTTGATGTCGCCGTGCTGAAAGCGCGTATCATTCCCTGCCTCGATGTCGCTGGCGGACGGGTCGTCAAAGGTGTCAACTTCGTCAATCTGGTCGACGCCGGCGACCCGGTCGAGCAAGCACGGGTCTATGATGCCGAAGGCGCCGACGAATTGTGTTTTCTTGACATAACCGCAAGCCACGAGGGGCGCGATACGCTCTACGATGTCGTTCGAGGTACCGCGGAGCAATGCTTCATGCCGCTCACCGTGGGCGGCGGTGTGCGGACAACCGATGACGTACGTACGCTTCTGAACGCCGGCGCGGATAAGGTTGCGATCAATACCGAGGCCGTTCGAAACCCTGCCTTCGTCGCCCAAGCGGCCGAGCGGTATGGCAGTCAATGCATCGTCGTGGCGATTGATGCCAAATCCGATGGTAGCGGTGGATACCAGGTGTATACCCACGGTGGTCGTCGCGCGACGGGCCTTGGGGCGGTTTCGTGGGCGCGGCGCATGGCGCAAGCCGGTGCGGGTGAGATCCTGTTAACCTCAATAGATCGCGACGGCACCCGCGAGGGGTACGATATTGACCTTACAAGAGCGGTCGCCGATGCGGTTCCGATCCCGGTTATCGCGTCGGGCGGAGTCGGAACGTTGGCCCATTTGGTGAGTGGCGTCCGTGAGGGTCATGCCACGGGCGTGCTGGCTGCGTCGATATTCCATTTTGGTGACTATACGATCCACCAGGCAAAAGCAGCGATGGCAAATGCGGGACTGCCTGTGCGGCTCGCGTGAGGCACTCGGCCGACGCGCCCGGGTGAACGCTCAGCATCACCCTCAGGTGACACTGGCGGCCAAATCTGATACGCGACCGCAACGGATCGCAATTCGCGGGGCGGCGCTATGAATTCGACGCCAACAGATGACGACCATGCTCGAACAGCCGAACTCCTCGCCAGGCTGTCGGCGACAATCGAGGCGCGGCGCCACGCCGACCCGGCTGACTCTTATGTTGCGAGATTGTTTGCGGGGGGCACGGCCTTGATCGCAAAAAAAGTCGGCGAGGAGGCCGTCGAAACTGTCCTTGCGGCATCGAGTGAGGAGCCGCAGGCGGTGATTCGCGAAAGCGCAGATCTAATGTTTCATTTAATGGTGCTGTGGTCGCATTGCGGGGTCGGGTTCGCCGATATCGCGGCCGAGTTGGCGCGCCGCGAGGGCCTGTCAGGCCTGGAAGAAAAACGACAACGTCCGGCAGCATCATAGCCGACAAGGCCCGGGGAAAAGTCTAACGGAGAACTTGAAGGTTCGGATATGTCCTACGATCGTGACAATATCTTTGCAAAAATTCTCCGCGGTGAGATTCCGTGCGCCAAGCGCTACGAGGACGATTACGCACTTGCCTTCGACGATGTCAGTCCAGCCCGCCCAATCCACGTGCTCGTAATACCCAAGGGCGAATTCGTCTCTATGGACGACTTCTCGGCCACCGCAAGCGTTGAGCAAATTGCAGGTTTTTTTCGGGCCGTTGGTGAAGTTGCGCGCCAGTGCGGTGTTGCCGAGACCGGCTACCGCCTCATCGCCAACACCGGGAACGACGGTCATCAGGAAGTGCCCCACTTCCACATCCATGTTGTGGGCGGGGCTTCGGCCGGGCCCATGCTTCGGCGCCACACGCCCTAGTGCATGAACAATAGCCGCGGCGGCGTGCCGCCTGTGGGCGGCGGTGCTACTCTTGGCATCGCACTCATTGTGTTTAGCGCCCTTACCCTTGCGACTAAGGGAATCGCAATCAAGTTTCTGCACGCTGATGATGTCAACGTTATTACCATGCTGTTTGTGCGGAACCTCGCGGCCGCGCCATTTTTCTGGATGTTCGCAGTACTCCGGCTTGGTGGTTCCCAGATTTTCGACGTCAGGCCCAGCGCAATGGCCGCGGCTGCCGGGGCCGGCATCTTTTGCTACTACCTAGGTGGCCTCGCCGACTTCGCCTCGCTTGAGTTCGTGGACGCCACCGTGCAACGCATGTTGATGTTCACCTATCCGGCGATGGTCGTGATGCTGGAGTCGTTACGACGACGTGGCGCACCACCCCGCCGGCAGATAATGGCCTTAACGCTGACGAGCGCAGGCCTGTTCCTGGTCCTCGGTGGGCTCGGCAACGGGTTTGGCAGGGGCGTAGACCAGTGGGGCATCGTGCTTGCGCTGTTCGCCGCGTTTACGGTTGCGGTCTATTTGCTGGTTAATCAGACCTATGCGCGAATAATCGGCAGCATTCGATTTCTCATTTACGCTCAAACAGGTGCACTCGGCGCGATGGCGTGTCACTTCGCCGTCTCGATAGAAACGGTTGATCTGGACTTACCGCCGCGCGCCTGGCTGGTTTTGGCTTATCTGTCGGTCTTCGTAGCGGTTTTGAGCTGGCTTGCGATCGCCGAGGGCGTGCGTCTGATCGGTGCGACGCGGGCGGCATTGCTCAGCACGGTAGGGCCGCCGGCAACGGTGTTGCTCGCTTATCTATTGCTCGGCGAAGTTATGACACCGACCCAATTGACTGGTGCCGCGGTTATCGTTTTCGGCGTGGTCGTGCTCGAGGTCCGTCTTCCGCGCGCGCGGCGTTGAGTTGGTTGCAAGCAAGACCGGGTTCGGCTCTTTCCCTAGACCCGTGAGATCAGTTCGTCTTCCGAAAGCTTTGGTTCTGGATCCGGTTCCGGGTCGGGATCAGGTGGCTTTGGAGTTGCGCCGTTGTCGAGCGGGAGGTCGCGGGCGCGTTCGATCAAGTGGATTTTCATCTTTTCCTTGCGGCCGCGAATGGATACATCGGCGGATGGAAACGCCGAAAGATCGATATTCGCCAACCGTGCAACGTCACTAGAGACCACTAGCTGACATTTGAACTCCTTGGTCATAGATTCGAGGCGGCTTGCGGTGTTCACGACATCGCCGATGGCGGTGACCGACTTCACTTGGCCATGACCCATTTCACCAACGATCGCGTTGCCGGTGTGGATACCGATGCCGATCCGGAGCGGTTCGTCGAGATCATCTTCCAATGCCTCGTTCATTTCCTCCATTGCTTTGCCCATGCCACGAGCGGCGGCGAGTACATGGCGGCAGCCGTCGGCAGGATCTGATGTCAGGCCGAACAGTGCCATGATTCCATCACCGATAAACTTGTCGACATAACCGCCCTCACTTTCGATCACGGTCCCCATCGATCGAAAATACTGATTGAGTACAAAGACCACATCGTAGGGCAGCTTTTTTTCCGAGAACTGCGTGAAAGCGCGAATATCGGCGAACAGGATCGCGATCTCGCGTTCATTGCCCTGTAGCGTGCGTTGGAACTCAAAGCCATGTTGGGGCTCAGCGTTGGGCGGCAACAGGGGAATGACATCGAGATCGTGGGTCGGTCGCAGCTGACAGGCGAGGCGTACGTGTTCGGCAGCACCGACGCGCTTAAGCACGCGCAGCTCTTCGTCACTCGGTTCGGGTAGGTTTTCGCGGCCCTTACCGCAACGAACGCGGCAGGTCGAGCAGCGTCCGCGCCCGCCGCATACCGAGGCGTGAGGGATGCCGGCGCTGCGGCTGGCATCGAGGATTGTCGCCCCCCGCGAGGCGGTGACGCGGCGTCCATCGGGATAGCCGATGACGACCGCGCCGCGTAGTTTTTCAATCAGGAACCGACCGTAGCGGATAAACGGCAATAGTAACAAGATTGCTGCCATCCCCCACAGGCCGTTGCGTTGGAAGGCATAGGCCTGGCCAACGGCTGCGTTGACATCTTCAGGGAAATTCATCAGTTGTTGCGCGGCTTCGAGCCAGTCGGGATCGCGCAACAACAACTCCACCTCGCGGCCGGCGCTGGCATACCCCGCGAGCGCGAGCAGCGGTAGTACCAAGGCAAAGGAGTAGAGGTAGGTATAGCTACTGGCATACCAGGGCTTGAGGCGAATCCACATGTGCATGCCGAGGCAGCCGTGGAGCCAGGCGGCGATCAAAGCCGTAACCAACCGCAGGGCTTCCCAGGGTGCACTAATCCAGGTGGCCATAAATACGTACGCGTACGTATCGTTGATCCCAAAAAGCTCATGCGCGCCGCGATTGCCGATGACGTGAATGGCGATCAGCGGCGGCACTGCCAGGCCAAAAATAACCTGCACCGCTTCGCGCGGTGGGATCTTCCAAGTCCGCCGGCGCACGATCGAGTAAATGACCAAAATGATGTGCAGGATGATGGCGCTATAGAGCAGCGTTGTTCCCACTGGATTGCGCCACGTCGCCAGAAAAATCAGGCGGCCAGTTTCCAATGCGGGCAGCGAAATAAGACCGAGGGAATGATTAAGAAGATGCGTGCCGACAAAGGCGAAGAGGATCAATCCCGATCCGAGCCGGAGCCGCCCAATCCAATCAAGTCCGGTTAACACAGCAACTTAAATGTGGTTTTCCTTGCCACACCATTGTAGGGCACGGTAGCGATGTTTCTAGACCGCGCCGCCGCTGGTCGAGGCTATCAGCTCACGCAGGGGCGTTTGCGGCCGCGCGCCAATGTGGCTGATGACTTCGCTGGCTGCGATCGAGCCCCATCGACCGCAGGTGGCTAAATCTTGGCCATGCGTATGGCCGTGGAGAAAACCGGCTGCATAAAGATCACCGGCGCCTGTCGCGTCCTCTAGTCGTTCAACTGGCTGCGCTTCAATGATGTGGACTTCTTCACCGCTAATGACGACAGAGCCGTGCTCCGAGCGTGTTAATGCGGCGATCTCGCAATGCTGGCGAACGTGTTGCAACGCTTCATCGAAGGTTTCGACCTGATACAGGGAGCAAATCTCATCATCATTGGCAAACAAGATATCCACGGCGTTTTCCGCCAGATCCAGAAACTCGTCCCGGAAGCGGTCGACACAAAAAGAATCTGAAAGTGTCAACGCTACTTTGCGGCCGGAATCGTGGGCAATATTCATCGCTTTGCGAAACGCTTCTTTGGCCAGCGGAGGATCCCACAAGTAGCCTTCGAGATAGGTGACGCTGGACCCGGCAATGACTTCGGGATCTACATCTTCGGGGGTTAGATTGACGCAAGCGCCAAGGTAGGTGTTCATCGTGCGTTGTGCATCGGGCGTTACAAGAATGAAAGAGCGCGCGGTTTGCGGACCTTCCGTCGCGGGTGCAGTGTCGAAAGCCACGCCGCCGGCGCGGATATCGTGTCGGAACACGTCGCCGAGCTGATCGGCCTTGACCTTGCCGATGTAGGCACCACATCCACCGAGCGATGCAATTCCTGCGATGGTGTTGGCGGCCGATCCGCCCGATATCTCCATCGCCGGGCCCATCGCGTTGTAGATGAGTTGCGCCTGCGCCTCATCGACCAGTGCCATACTGCCTTTCGTGAGGTCGTGCTTGGTGAGAAACTCGTAGTCGGTCTGGGCGATAACATCGACAATGGCGTTACCGATGCCGACAACGTCGTATTTCGTACTGTTCATGGATATTCGCTTCGGATGAACGCAAGAATTGCTGAAAAGCCAGAGGAGTATAGTGTTCCAGATTGGGGCTGTCGTAGGAAATCAAGCGCTCGCAAGAGTTGGCCCGCCCATAAACCACCACGTTCGGTGCCTGTGACAGACGGGCGGGATTGTCGCACGTGACGACATCTCAAAACGATCGACTGCCGCAGATCGAGCCCAGCGAACGACGCCCAAAGAAAACGGCGTTTGGTTTGGTTATCTGGGCGCTATCAAGAGCGCTCGGCCAGCTCACCGATCCGTCGTTTCGCGGCGTGGTGTTCCGCTCTGTGCTGTTGAGTTTGGTCGTTTTTGCAGCGCTCACGGCATTCGTATGGTGGGCGCTGGCACAGTGGGGCGTATTCGACGGCCTCATTGGCTGGGCAGTAGGTTTTGTTGGCTGGTCGCTTTTCGTGGTCGTTACCTGGGTGCTGTTTCCGGCAATCGTGTCACTATTTGTCTCGGTATTTCTCGACGAAATCGTCGATGCAGTTGAACGTCGCCACTATGCCGACGACCCGCCTTCTACCGCGCTTGGGTTTTGGGAGGCCTTTGTCATCGGCCTTCGGTTTACCTCGTTATTGGTCGTACTTAATCTTTTGGTGCTCCCGCTTCATCTTCTGGTGTTCTGGCTGCCGCTAATAAATGTCTTTATTTTCTATGGGTTAAATGGGTACCTTCTCAGCCGAGAGTATTTCGACCTGGTTGCTCTTCGCCATCATGATGACGGCCAGGTTACACGCCTGAGGCGAAAGAACGCGGGTAAACTTTTCCTGACCGGTGTCGCCATAGCTTTCTTACTCACCGTGCCGATAGTCAATTTGGTTGCGCCAATAATCGGTGTGGCGGCGATGGTGCATGCTTTCAAGAGTCTCTCCAGACCGGCGTAAGTTGACGCGAGTGCTTTCGGTGGTGCCAGCAGAATCGACAACGAGGAACAGCATGTCGGATAGCGAATCTTCCTCTACCCACTTTCATCCGGAGCCGGTAAGGCGGGCTCCGCAGTTCGGTAGTTTGACACCGGAAGAACGGGCCGAGCGTGCTCCGGATTCGAAAAAACTCATCGTCGGCAAAGAGATCAATCTGAACGGTGAGATCACTGCCTGCGAGCAATTGATCGTGGAGGGCACGGTTGATGCGACACTCACGCGCGGAAAATATGTGGAGATCTCCAAAGGCGGCGTCTTCAAAGGAACCGCCGACGTCGACCAGGCCGAAATCAGCGGTTTGTTTGAGGGTCAGTTGAAAGTGCGGCAACGTCTCGTCATTCGCGCCGGTGGTCGGGTCATCGGCGATCTCGAATATGGTGAGATACAAATCGAATGCGGTGGCGAAGTCTCGGGCACCGTGCGAAGCCGCCAAGAGGGCGAGGCCGAGTCAAACTTGACAACCCCCAGCGTCGACGCAGCCGAGTAAGGCCTGTTTCGCGCAGATTTCGGATCTAATTTTGGTTCTGTCCGTGTCGCGTTTGCCGCATCTAGTTTGGTGCACCTCAGTCGTGGTGTCGGCGGTGTTCCTTGGCGCCTGCGCGACGCCGGCGGGTGAGGCGAGTTCGACGGTGGCCGGCCTCGCTAACGGCGCTGCTGCAACCGATGCAGAAACCGGATCTTTGTCGGGTGCCGCGTTGGCAGCAAACAGCTGGCGCCCCGGAAATGCGCCGGTCCGTTCCCAACCCACGCGCGGGCCCGCCTTTATCGTCGATCCCAATCCAGCCTCGCTGATTGGCATGGAGCGTGCTGATGTTGCGGCGCTGCTGGGTCCACCCAAGATATTGCTCCGCGATCCACCGGCTGAGATGTGGCAATACTTAAGCGACGCCTGCGTGCTCCACGTCTTTATCTACATTTCGGGTGATGGCGAAAGCTATCTCGTACGGCATGTTGAAGTTCACGATCGCAAGGCCAACGAGGCACTGCCGCACTGTTACACAACCCTGATAAACGCGCCGAACAGGGTCCAAGACGCGGGTTGATCACCCACTCGCTGCCGTTGTCTTCCCCTTAAACGCGCAGAGATCCAGCACCGCGCACTTCGGGCACTCGGGCTTGCGTGCCTTACAAGTGTAGCGGCCGAGTAGAATAAGCCAGTGATGCGCGTGCAGCTTGTAGCCGGTTGGCACCGCCTTTAGCAGTTTCTTTTCCACTTCAAGCGGTGTCTTGCCAGGGGCGAGGCCGGTGCGATTGCCAACCCGAAAAATATGCGTGTCGACAGCGATAGTAGGCTCGCCGAACGCAATATTGCGGACAACGTTGGCGGTTTTTCGGCCCACACCCGGTAGACGTTCGAGGGCGTCCTGATCGTTGGGCACCTTGCCACCGTGCTCGGCAATCAGTAGCTGGCTAAGGGCAATAACGTTTTTTGCTTTGGCGTTGAACAGGCCGATCGTTTTGATGTGGTTACGCAGTTCGGCTTCGCCGAGGTCAATCATCGCCCGGGGCGTGCTGACGATTTTGAACAATCCCTTGGTGGCTTTGTTAACCCCGACGTCTGTGGCTTGCGCCGATAGCACGACGGCGACCAGAAGCGTGTAGTGATTTTTATAGTGGAGCTCACCACGAGGATCGGGATCGGCTTCTGATAGCCGCGCAAAGAACGTTTTGACATTGGCTTTTTTCATCCGAAAAAGCGTAGCGCGTGGGCGAGCGTGCGCAAGCGAAAACGTTGCAGCGACATTGCCCTCCCCTATCCCCAACACTATTCTCAGTTGATGAGCGGCGCGCAAGCGACTCCGATGAACACTGCCAGGCCGGTATTTTTGGATACAGTCCTGTTTCCCCATCGCTCTCTATCGCAGCTTGGATTTTGGCTCCTTATTGGCGGCGTAGCGGCGATTTG
>Ga0115002_10001783_pt1 | contig 29046 bp, 19 predicted proteins | sample ArcticOcean_MG_C_8_FD_89576 | JGI IMG/M metagenome (GOLD analysis project Ga0115002, IMG submission 89576) | Marine microbial communities from western Arctic Ocean - ArcticOcean_MG_CB11_86 | ecosystem: Environmental > Aquatic > Marine > Oceanic | place: Arctic Ocean: Canada Basin | collected... | reverse complement strand
TAGCATCACCCATCGGGTTCCCTGGTTCGCATGGCATGAATTGGCAGAATACCCTTGTTTTGCAGGGGCACTGCGCAAATCTTGTGCCAAAGCTAAGGAAGTCATCTGGGGAATGCGGGCTTACTTCAGGTGGCGAACATGTTGCTCATTCTCTATCGTCCATCCTTGCAGTTCAAACTCCTCCGAGAACTGTCGCGCGGCCGACCCGGCCGATCCCGAGCAGGTAGCAGGCCACGCGGAGCGAGACTTTTTTGGTGGTTGCGATTTGCCATACCTTTTCGATGCTGTCGAGCAGAATGCGGTCGAGTTCTTTTCGCACACGCTCGAGTTCCCACTTGAAGTGCTGGCGGTTCTGCACCCATTCGAAGTAGCTGACGGTCACTCCACCGGCGTTGGCCAGCACGTCGGGCAGGACGATGATTCCCCGTTCGTTGAAGATTTCGTCGGCCCTGGGTTCGGTGGGATTGTTTGCGGCTTCGACAATGTACTTCGCTCGAACGTGATTGGCGTTTTCGGCGGTGAGTACGTTACCCAACGCGGCCGGCATGAGGACATCGACTTCCGCCGTCAGTAGTTCTTCGTTGCTGATGGGAAGAGTCCCCGGGAAGCCTTTGACACTGCCATTGTCGCTGCAATAGTTCATCAGTTCGGGAATATTGAGACCGTCCTCATTACCGACGCCACCGTGGGCATCGGTGACGGCGACGATTTTCGCGCCGAGTTCAAACAGTCGATTCGCCGCGTGGCTGCCGACGTTTCCGAAGCCTTGAATCGCGATGGTAGAATCGCGCACGTCAGTATGCAGGCGTTTGAGAAAATCGACGGTCAGAGTGACGACTCCGCGGCCGGTGGCCTCTTCGCGGCCCTCGGAACCGTGCAGTTCGAGCGGCTTGCCGGTGACACACGCGGGATTAAAACCGTGATATTTCTCGTATTGTTTCATAATCCACGCCATCACTTCGGCGTTGGTTCCCATGTCGGGAGCTGGAATGTCCTTGTCGGGGCCGATGATGTCTTGGATTTCATCGACGAATTTTCGGGTGATGCGTTCGAGTTCGCCCTGGCTGAGACTCCGTGTGTCGAGGGCGATGCCTCCTTTGGCTCCGCCGTAGGGGATGTTGACGATGGCGGTCTTCCATGTCATCAAAGTTGCCAGCGACAGCACTTCCTCGGCATCGACCTCGTGATGATAACGCAGTCCTCCCTTCATCGGTCCGCGAGCACTGTTGTGCTGCACGCGAAAGCCGACGAGCGTGGCGATCTGTCCGTTGTCGAGGTCGGTCGCCACCTGCACCTTCAACTCGCGCTCCGGAGTGAGGAGCAGCTTCCGCATGTTGTCCGACAGGTCCAGCAAACGGGCGGCCCGGTCGAAGTAGTAGCAGGCGGATTCGTAGGAGCTCATGGCGGTCTGTTTGATTCTCAAACGGGAAAAACGGCTCAACCCAAATCGCGAAAAGTCCCGATCCCACGGGACGTAGCCCGTGGGCTTTGAGTCTTCATCATATCGAAAACGACTGAATCAAGAAGAGCGATTACGGGATTGTCTTGCTTCATCTCCTGGCTGATCTCGCGTTTCGTGTCGGTTCGGTTTGCGTGGGAGACGACTCGCTGGTGTTCCAGATATCGGGGACCGTTCGGTAGATGAAGCGGGCCAGCTCGCGGGCGTAGATGTTATGTCCGGTTGGTGAAAAACGGGCGGCGTTGGTTAGAAATGACTGTTCCGGCTGCTGGGCCGTCTGGAACACGGGTGAGGCATCGTGGAATGCGATGCCATGTTCCTGGGCGTATTGTTGCAGTTGATCGAACGGTGCGCGGCTGCGGAAGACGGCCTCGTTTTCAATTCCGGCGGCCTGTCGTACGTTGCCGCCGTTGGTCGCGTTTGCTGCCACTTGCCAAGGGGCGGGATAGACGGCAACCGCCAGCCGCGTGAAATTGCGGGCCGTCAGTTGGTTGAGGCGATCGATGGGAGCGAGTGCTTGCTTCGTGTGGATCGACCAGTCGGGGGGATTGTCGGCGATCCAGGCATAACGCGCAAGAGCTGAATCGATGCGCTGCCGGTCTTCGGCGCGTTTTTCGGTGATGGGAAGTCCGGCCAATTGCGATTGGCCCCAGCGAACGACGAGAAACTGATCGGCCACGCTCGGCTGCCGTGAGGCCGCTGTCTTGATCAACGCGGGATTAGGACAGGCCAGCGGTTCACCCGACGGGTTCATATTGGTGTGCCGCCGATAACGGTAGTCGTCCCAGATATCGCCCATGTCGAAATTGAGAACGATCAGATCGGGCTGCAATGCCAACAGCGAATGCCTGACGTGCAGGTAGGACAACAACGGGCAGTAGCCCGGAACGCCGGCATTGATCACTTCGAGTTTGAGGCGGCAGTGGGGCTGAAGTAATTCTTCGAGCCGATGGCAGAAGGTTTGCGAAAGCTCGACGTCGGCACCGAGTGTCGTTTCGTCCCCCAAACACAGCACCCGAAACACACCAAGTGGTTTGGGGACAACCGGTTCGGGACCGCGCAACGCGTAACTGTTGGTCGAGACGACGACAGTTTCACCCGTATCGGGGTTGCGGCACGCTGCCGAAGCCAGCGGCTTCAAGCCGTGATGCGTTAACCAGGACCGGACAATGAGCGAATCCCCGGGGGCGTCGGCCGGCAGTTGCCCTGCGCGGTTGGATACGTAAACACGCAAACCGACTTCGGCCGCGCACAGGATCAAAACCAGCGCAAGCAACGCCAAGGCCATGTGTTTGAAGCAGGCGAGACGGCTACGATTCATTGGTTCGTCACGCTCGAAATCCAGCCGACGTGGGGGGTTAGGAAAAGGCGGGGGATTGTAGTAAAACACGGAAAACTGAACAACAGGGGAATTGGTCGCCCCGTCTTGTTCGCCCGGTTCGCGGATGTCAGTTCGATGCCAGGGTAGCCAAACAACGGAATTGCTCCGGGATTCGGCGGCGGGAATCTTGATAAACGCGGGCAGAATGATAGGGTGGTGGAGATTTGCGCGCATTGAGGAAAATGCGGTGTTGTCTGCACGGCAGGCACACCGCCGCGACTCGGTTGCGCTTCCGATTGCCTGATGCCAGAAAGTCGCGTTGTCCAGTAGCAACGCGTTATGTTTGGATTGACAGGATGTGTGCCACTGGCGTGTCGCCAGTGGCACCCGTCAACCGAGGAATCACAAGAAAATAGTCTCGAATCGAACCCGCCCATGCCCCGCCGCGACGACATCCACAAAATACTGATTATTGGTTCCGGTCCGATTGTGATCGGCCAGGCGTGCGAATTCGACTATTCGGGAACGCAGGCGTGCAAGGCATTGCGAGAAGAGGGGTACGAGGTGGTGCTGGTGAATTCCAACCCAGCCACCATCATGACAGACCCCGACACGGCCGACCGCACATACATTGAGCCGATCACCTGGCAATACGTGCAGAAAATCATCGAAAAGGAAAGACCCGACGCACTGCTGCCAACATTGGGCGGGCAGACCGGTTTGAACACGGCGATGGATTTGGCCCGGCGGGGAATCCTCGATCAGTTGGGCGTCGAGATGATCGGCGCGCGTGAAGATGTGATTGCCAAGGCGGAAGGCCGCGAATCGTTCAAGCAGGCGATGATTTCGATTGGCCTGGATGTTCCTCGCAGCCGCGCTGTACGAAACATGCAGGAGGCGCGAGACGCTCAGCGGGAAATCGGGCTGCCAACTATCATTCGAGCAAGCTATACGCTGGGCGGCACTGGCGGTGGCATTGCCTACAACCGCGAAGAGTTTGAGGAGAAAGTAGGCCACGGGCTGGCGCTCTCGCCGGTGAACGAAGTGCTGTTGGAAGAATCGGTACTCGGATGGAAAGAGTACGAAATGGAGGTGATGCGCGACGTAGCCGACAACGTCGTCATCATCTGCGCGATCGAGAATTTCGATGCCATGGGCGTTCACACGGGCGATTCCATCACCGTTGCGCCGGCACAAACATTGACCGACAAAGAATACCAGCGGATGCGCGACGCGACGATCGCCTGCATTCGAGAAATCGGCGTCGAAACCGGCGGGTCGAACGTGCAGTTTGGCATCGATCCCGATACCGGCCGTATGGTGATCATCGAAATGAACCCCCGCGTCAGCCGTTCCAGCGCGCTGGCGTCGAAAGCGACCGGGTTTCCAATTGCAAAAATCGCTGCCAAACTTGCGGTGGGATATCGACTGGATGAAATCCCCAACGACATCACCCGCGAGACGATGGCCTGTTTCGAGCCGACCATCGATTACGTGGTCACCAAAATTCCGCGTTGGACGTTTGAAAAGTTTCCCGATGCCGATCCCGTGCTGACAGTACAGATGAAATCGGTCGGCGAGACGATGGCCATCGGGCGCACGTTCAAAGAATCGTTGCAGAAGGCGCTGCGCGGACTTGAGATTGGACACTTCGGTTTGGGTGGCGGCAAGAAGGATCTGTGGGGTAGGCCGAAGCAGCCGTCGCTCGATGAAATCCGCCGCAAACTTTCAATACCCAACGAAGACCGAATCTTTCATGTGCGGTTTGCGCTGAAGGCGGGGTTGTCGGTCGCAGACATCCACGAATTGAGCGACATCGACCCGTGGTTTCTCGACAACATCCGGCAGTTGGTGGAAATCGAAGACGAACTGTGCAGCGCGAAGCGAATGACCGACGTCGAGGAATCGCTGTTGCGGCGGGCGAAACGGAACGGGTTTTCCGATCGGCAACTGGCCGGCTGGTGGAACACATCGGAGATGGAAGTCCGCCGCTTTCGCAAGGAAATGGGAGTCGTCGCCACCTTCAAGCAGGTTGACACGTGCGCGGCAGAATTCGAGGCGTACACGCCGTATTACTATTCGACTTATGAGTCGGAAGACGAATCGCCGCCTAAGAAAGAGCCGCGCGCCAAAACTCACAAATCGAGTGAGGACGAACAATCGGTCGATGTCCGCGACTTTCAGCGTGTGATGATTCTCGGCGGGGGACCGAACCGAATTGGGCAGGGGATTGAGTTCGACTACTGTTGCTGTCAGGCATCGTTTGCGTTGCGGGAATTGGGCATCGAAAGCGTGATGGTCAACTCGAACCCGGAAACCGTCTCGACCGATTACGACACATCGGACCTGCTGTTCTTCGAGCCGCTGACAACCGAAGACGTTCTCAATATCTGCGACCGGTTGGAACCGGACGGCGTGATTGTGCAGTTTGGCGGACAAACACCGTTGAATCTGGCACGCGGACTGGAAGCGGCCGGTGTCCCGATAATCGGCACCAGCCCCGACATGATCGACGCGGCCGAGGACCGCAAGCGATTTCAAGCGATTCTGAAAAAACTGAATCTGCGGCAGCCGAACAACGGCTTGGCAACCAATTCCGAGGGAGCGCGACTGATCGCCGATCGTGTGGGTTACCCGGTGCTGGTGCGGCCCAGCTACGTACTGGGTGGGCGGGCAATGGAGATTTGCTACGACGAACAATCACTCGTCAAATACATGAACGAGGCGGTCGATGTCTCGCCCGATCATCCGGTATTGATCGACAAGTTTCTGGAAGACGCCATCGAAGTGGACGTCGATGCAATTTCCGATGGCGAAACGACGCTCGTCGGCGGAGTGATGGAGCACATCGAAGAAGCCGGCGTGCACTCGGGCGACTCGGCATGCGCCCTGCCACCCCATTCACTTCCCTCCGAGGTCATTGACGAAATCAAACAGGCCACCTATGCGCTGGCGACAGAACTGCAAGTGCGCGGTTTGATGAATATTCAATTCGCGGTAAAACAAGACGAGAGACAAGAGACAAGAGACGAGAGCGACGGCAGTTCGTCCGACTCTCAGCCTTCACACACCGTCTACATTCTCGAGGTGAATCCGAGGGCGAGTCGAACGTCGCCGTTCGTTTCCAAGGCAACCAATCGATCTTTGGCAAAGATGGCGGCCAAGGTGATGGTGGGCGTTTCACTGAAGGAGCAGGGTTACACCGAAGAAGTCTGGCCGACGTATACCTCGGTGAAAGAGAGCGTGTTTCCGTTCTCGCGATTTTCCGGTGTCGATATCATCCTCGGCCCGGAAATGCGTTCGACCGGTGAAGTGATGGGCATCGACGAAGAGTTTCCGGTGGCATTTGCCAAAAGTCAAATCGCAGCCGGCAACGATTTGCCGCGCGAGGGAACGGTCTTTATCAGCATGGCCGGACCATACAAACAACCGATGATCGAACCGGCTCGTCGTTTGCAAGAATGGGGATTTCGATTGCTCTCGACCTCAGGCACCGCGCGGGAACTTCGAGAAGCAGGCGTTGAGGTGGAGACGGTCAAGAAAATTCAGGAAGGCCGCCCCAACCTGCTCGATCATCTGGCCAACGGCGAAATCCAATTCATTTTCAACACACCCAGCGGCAAGGGTGCCCGAACCGACGAAGGCCGCATCCGCGCATCGGCCGTCTCCCACGGCATTCCCTGCGTAACAACTTTCCCCGGCTGTCTGGCAGTGGTGCAGGCATTGGGGGCCATCCTGAAAAACCCAATGCCACAAGTGAAGGCATTGCAGGACTGGGTGAAGTGAGCGAGCAGAGTGCGCTGATGCCAAAATTCTATTGAGATTCTTGTTGCAATTGTGGACACTGGAGTCTGTGGCAGACTGTTGACTTGGGGTGGTGTCGTGTGGCGTTTCAGCCGCTTGACGATACGCGCCGTGTCGATTCGCCTCCAACGATGACGTCCCGTTCAGCTAACAGGCACGACGTGACCGGCATGGAAACTATGTCAGCAACCGCGACATGGCCGTCGATCTCCCGATTCGATGATCGCGGGATTGGCGAAACCCCGGCGGTTATTCCGTCGCAGGGTGTCGAGGACGAGGTGACGGTCGACGGAGTGGAGAACCGGCAACTCAGATGGATTAGGCTTGTCGGCTCGCTGTTGTTGCATGCATCGCTGTTGCTGGTGTTGGCCGCCTGGCTGCTGCCGCGGCCTTCGCTGGATCGCGTGGCGGTTATCGAGACCACCATGGGAAGCGAAGATGGGGCCGAGCAGGCGCTCGACATCGCTGCCACCGAATCGCTCGATTCGGCACAGTCCGACCGTCCATCGGAGAGACTGTTCGTGGTGACTGCTTCGAGTGCGGCTTCTGTCGAGCCGTCAGACGAGTTGCCGGCGGGTCTCGTTGCAGGCATCAACGGAGAAAACGGTAATTCGAGCGGTCACGGCGACGGCAGAGTGGGATTCTTCGGCGTTAACGCCGAGGGAATGTCGTTCGTGTTTGTCGTCGATTATTCCGGCAGCATGCAGGGTTACCGATTCAGTCGAGCGCGCACGGAACTCATTCGCGCATTGGGTGACTTTCAGCCGCATCAGAAGTTTTTCGTCATCTTCTACAATCATCGTGCGGAGCCGATGTACGTACCCGGAAAGCGAATACAACTTGTATCCGCTTCCCAATCCACGCTGCGGCGGACGCGGCGGTGGATCAATAAGCAAAATGCACACGGCGGCACATACCCCGACGTCGCATTGGAAATGGCGCTCGAGATGAAGCCCGATGTCATCTTCTTTCTATCCGATGGCGAGTTTCCGCGGACGGCCCGCACAGTGGCGAAAGAAGCCAACAAGCACGGCACAATCATTCACACCATTGCCTTCGAATTCGACGGCGGCCAAGTGTTGTTGAAGGGGATTGCCGATGACAATCACGGGCGATATCGCTTCGTCAAGTAGCCATTCAGCAGATCCACCGAAAGAGAGTTGATGAGCGACGGAGAACTGATCGCCGAGTTGATGAATCGGCAAGTCGTACTCGATGTCAGCAGCCCGTTTGTTTATGCGGGAACGCTTGTGGGGGAGGACGATCGCTATTTCGTGTTGGAAGAAGCCGACGTCCACGACCTCCGCGATACGACGACGACTCGCGAACTGTACGTCGTCGAAATCAAACGGCACGGCATCAGTTCCAATCGCCGCAGGGTGTTGGTGCGGCGGGATGAAGTTGTCAGCCTGGCGGCGCTGGACGATGTGCTGGCGTAGTATTTCGTCAGTTGGCTATCGACGGGTGCCACTGGCGTGTCGCCAGTGGCACCCAAGTACGAAAGCGGTCACTGTGGAAGTGTTCGAACCGCATGAATGCGGTCACTACGAACCTTCACTGGCGAGACGCGAATCGCGCACGATCGCATAGACTTTCTATTTAGCCATCACCGAACAGTGCCGGCCATAAGGAAATTCGCAGCGCTTGAAAGGTGAAATAGCCGAAGAATGCGCAGGACCAGACGATGGCCAGAAATCGCACGGGGTGCATCGATAAGCTACGGGTGAGCACCTTGTTGTTCATGTACAGCAGAATCAGCGAGTAAATAAACATCACGGCACCGTTCATGGCTGCGGAGATAACAAACAGCGTGAACGGTCGACTGAACCCAATGAGCAGGATGCCGCAGCCGAGCAGAATCTCGCCCCAGAGGAAGCAGAAATACAATTTGCTCAACGACCAATTCTCGTTGTCTTTGAGATAATTCACTTTGACGATGTCGGTCGAAATGCGGGCGACCGCGTCGAGAACTCCCAACTCGGTTGTCAGTAGGACGGCGGCCCCCATCAGCAGGAATCCAATCCGAACCGCTGGCCCATACGAACTGGCCAGTTGTGACGCCTGTCCCCAAACAAAGCCGAGACTCTTGCCGTATTCATCCATGTTTGATTTCAATTCGCCGTTCGCGTCGTACAACAGCGAATACGTAATCAACGACATCAGGCACAAACAAACGACGCACGTTATGAAGAAACTGAAGAAGTGTTCGATGTTGGCCGCTCGCCACCACGCTCGCCAGCGGCGCATGTTTTCGGGCGTATGTTTGAAGTGATAGCCGACGTCGGCCGTCGCTTCCTCTTGCCCGGTCAGCGGGCTGGTAATGCGGCCGATGAACTTGCCCATGCCATAGCCTTTGTCCTTAATGAAATTGCTTTGGCCAAGGTTCGTCGTGCCGCCGGCGCCGGCGAATGCGAGTGCGCCGAGCAGCATCATCAGGTTGATGCCGGGTTTGCTCAAATCGGGCAGGCCGCCAATGTTGACGGTACCGGCCGCCATCGCAGCCACGGCATCGGGCCGAATGACCATAAATGCAATGATGACGACCACAATCAGAATGAACCCGACCAGCACGGTCTGAATTCGTTCGACGGTTTTGTAGACCACCGGTCCGGCGGTCAGCACTATTCCCACCAGCAGCAACCCGGCAATGCCGAAGTAGTTGACATAGTGGGCGGTATATTCAACTCCGTTCGCAGTGACCTCTTCTTTCAGGCCGAACATCAGCCAACTTAGTATTGTCCCCGCGCCGGTTGCCCAACCGGGCCACGCCCAGGGAATGATATTCATCAACAGCATCACCCACGCCCAATGCCGACTAAGCCGGCAGAAGCCGGTGATGGCGCTTTCGCCGGTGACCAGCGTCCATCGCTCGATTTCCATGTTGAGAAAAAACTGCGTGATCACCCCCAACATGCAGGCCCAAAAAAATACGAAGCCGGTCTGGTAGGTAATGTATGGCCAGAGAATGAATTCACCCGAACCCAGCGAAAGACCCGCCAGCATGATGCTCGGCCCCAGCATCATCCGCCACGGAATCGCATCGGGCATGTCGCGATACCGCAGCGCCGGCAAATGCTGGTGCGGAATCACCGAATCGGGAACGAGTTCTTCGGGGGTATCGTCGGCCGGGGGAGGCGTATCGGGCATGATGTGTGAGATCGATTTTGAATTGCGGATATCGGTTCAGGAATTTCTACGATACGCGGTTTCAGAAAAACCACAATCCGCAAGCCGAAAACAGTGACGAGATGAGGAGCCCCAGCTGCGACTCAACGAGTCGCTGACGTCGGTTCTGGGTGCCACTGGCGCGTCGCCAGTGCAGAGCGGCAAACACTGGCGACACGCCAGTGGCCCCCATCAATCGAAACGCGTTGACATGATGCCGTCAGCGATGCGTTGCATCGCAGCTACTGGCCGGATGACCGCGAGCCGTTGGGCGAACCGGAAATTGGAATGCCGAAGGGCAACGGGCGGGCGGCGACTGTGAAGGCCTCTTCCTGGGCAACCTGCTGCAGCGTCCGATAGACGTCGAAGCTGTCGGGATAAACCCAGAAGGTCAGCGTGGCGTTTCTGTCGGCGGCCAGCAGTGCTCGGTGAAATGCCGAACTGGGCCGCAGTGCCTCCTCCGCCGTTTCCGAGGCAATGTCGCGTGATGGAATGAGTTGCCATTCCGATACGCCGATCCGCATCATCCCGCGTCCCTGTCGCAGTTCCTCAACCACAGAGAGCCGTTGTCGGACGACAACGTAGTTCATCGTGAAGCCAGCCACCGGGCCGACCGATCCGTGATGCGTATTAAATTTCGTCAACCAGCCCTTTTGCCTGAGAACCTGCGACCGCAATCGGCCGAGCAAGTCATCCAGCGGCACATGTGATACACGGTTGCGGAAGACGTGAAAGTGCAATTCCTTGCCGACCACTGTGCTGCCAATCGGCGTCAGTTTATGTCGAATTTGCTTTGCCGGCGGCTGCGAGTCCTTCGTCTTTTTCAACTGAAATCGTAGCCGCTGCACCTGATCGCGGCGGCTTGCCAATTCGGCATCGAGTCCCGCCACTGCTTGTTCCTCAGCATCGAGGGCGGCCGCTTCGGTGGCCAAGGATCCAGCGACGCCCCGTAGTTTCTGGTCGGTCTCCTCTTCGGCCTGCTGTAGTTGCGACAGCAGTAACATGGACGAATCGGAATCGGACTTCAGTGATACGACTTCGGCATTTAGCCGGCTGACGAGTGCCACCAGTTTGGGCGATGGTTCAATTGGCGGGGAGGTTTCGGTGGAGAAGATTCGGGGCCAGGTACGGTTGGCAGCGGTTGCTCTTGGGGCGTTGGTTGCACTTCCGGCGGTAACTGCGCAACGACGACAATCTCCGGCTGTTCGTCAATTGGTGCTGGTATTGAAATATCAACCAGCGGCAAAATGGGCGCATTGCCCACCCGCACGCCGGCCATCACAATCAGAATGATGAGGATGCCAACAATGTTGGCGATGATGTCGAGAAACGAATCGGATTCGAATCCGACGCTGTTGCGGTCGGTGCGACGGCTCATGCAATCACTCCGGTGGTTTTTGATAGACGGGTGCGTCGAGCGGGTACTCTGAGGTCGAACTGATCCCCAGTTTTCTCAGCGGGCCGTGCAGACGTTCGTAGTACAGATTGCCCCCGGGACTGACGACAAAATTGACGACCGGCACCCAATGGAAATTCGCCGGCGGTGCACCCCAGGTGCGCGCGTGGCGATCGAGATCGTCGAGAACCCGTTCAGTCAATTCGCCGAATGTTTTGAAGCGACTGATGGAAATCTCAGGCTGGCTGCCGACGCGAATCCGATCGGATGAAACGCGAATTGTTGTCTCGCGTTCAAATCCAATGCCGTTGCGGCTACTACCAATTCCGAACCCCTGCCGGGAACCTCGACTTCCACCGGAGCCGCCGGACCCACCCTTTGCGCCGGCGGCACGGCCGAATGTGCGAAACGGAATCGCCGGCTGTCCACCGGGCTTTCCGCCGACAGGTGAACCGCCACCGGTGCCGCCACCAGGATTTCCGGCGTTGCCGTTGTCTTGACCGGTACCGCCATTTCGACCGCTGCCGGATTTTTCGCCACCGCCACCGCCATGGTTTCCGTTGCTGCCCGCGTTCCGACTGTTGCCGGTGAATTGACCGTCGCCGGGATTTCCACGGCCGGGATCGCCACGGTTTTCGTTGGAACTCGGTCTGCCTGTGCTTGTCGTCGAGCCGTCTCGACCGGTACCCTTTCCGGATGGGCCGAACGAGGATGGTCTGTTTTTTTCGCCCGGCAACTGACCATCTTGACCTGCTGGACCTTTCGAGCGTCCGCCCTCACCGACGGTTCCAACGTCGCCGCCGTTGCCACGAGATGTTCGCGTCCCCGATTCGCCCGGCCTGCCGTTCGGTAGCCGGCCTCCCGGACTGTTCTCGCCAACCTCTGAACGCGATCCCGGTTGTCCCGACAATCGCCCCGTTCCGCCACCAACGTTTCGCCTTCCACTGGTACCGCCCGCCCGATCGGCTTTCGTTGAGTTCCCGCTTCCCGTAGGACGGCGGTTCGATCCCGGTCGTCCGTTGCCAGTTCCTGATCGGCTATTCGACCCTCCATACGGACCTTTTTCCCGTGCTCCGAAGCCTGGTTTTCCGGTACGGTCGAAAATAGATTTCTCTGGTTCCACCGGTTCAAAGCCACCATTGCCCCGTTGAAAACGCATTACGCCATCGCCTCCTCGACCGGCTCGCGCAACCGAATCGATGACCCGCTTGCGTTCCCCCAACACGGATTCGATCGCGCGGCGACAGGACTGCGTTGCCTGCGGGTCGGACGGTGGAACATCCAGTTCGCGATTGCCTGCCACCAGTTCATAGCCGGTGGATTGTGATAACTTCGAGAGGAGTCGGCGGGCGGCATAGTAGGCAACGCTTCCACTGGGACGGACGATTAACAACACATAAGGCTCGGCATCGATTTCGTCCGGGGCGTTGCGTTTGTTTTGCGCTTGCCAATGCTGCACCAGGGCGCGCGCACCGGCCAACAGCGGATTGTACTGCATTGTGAAACCATCCAGGTCTCCCGCGGTGAGCGTCAAACCTTCCTGCATGAACGTCAGACCGTTTTTTCTGCATTCGATGAGAATCGGTCGCCGCGTGGTTCCCGATTGGCCATCGAACGGAACGATCGAGTACTTCGTGCTGCGGGTTGCGTTCTGTTGCTTTTCGCGCCGTAGGAGAACGGTTGCCTCGTCAATCTGCTCGCCGAGGCTGGTGAACTGGGCCCGCAATACCTGCCGGTTAACGCTGGTGGTCAGCAGTTCTTCTTTTTTGTTCTTAAACGTCCGCGACAGTTGAGCCAGCCGGATGTCGGAGTCTTTGAGTTTGCTTCGTGCCGCTGTAACCAATTGGTTGTCTTTTTCGAGTCGTTTACGTTCGTCATCGCGTCGCTGCGAAAGTGCTGCAATCAGCTCACGTAACGTGGCGTTGGGATCGGGACGTTCTTCCGGCACAGGCTCTGGAATTGGCGCAGCCACTGCCGTCATCTCGGGGACGACCGGCGCGACGGGTTTCTCATCAGGTTCGCGAACCGGAACATCGACAGGAATGACCAACGGGATATCGGGAGCCACTTCCGCAGCAACGAAGGCGTCCATCACCGCGTTATGCCGAATTCGCCGCGTGGTGACCAGCAGCAGAAAAATCAGCGCACCCATCGCGCACACCAACACCGCTAAGAACGGGAAGAGTGACACCGAGTTGGATGTTCGGCCCTTCGAGCGGGTCATCAGTTAGGGTCCTGGGTTGTCACATCTGGGCAGAGATCGGAATCGCGGGTCGACTGCCTCATGCGGCTTTCGGCTTCGTCTTCGTCTTCACCGACAACAGGTGGACTGCGGCAGTCAGACTGTGCAGCGTTTCTTCGAATGTGTCGGCAACTCGCACGGCTTCGAGGTTTTCATTCAACCGCAATTGCAATCGCGCCAACTGTTCTTCCTGCGCGACAACCTTCAACAGGATTTCGCCCTGATGACGTAATTCTCCAAGCTGCGCGGTGCCGGCATCTGTACTTTCCTTAAGCTGTGTCTGCCAGCCACCGACGTTCTGCGAAAGCGACTTCAGCAATTCATCCATTCGCGTGTTCTGCTCTTCGCGCAGCGCGGCAAAGTCGATTCGCACGTGCTGCCACAATTCCGACATCTGCTGCTGGAATTCCTGGTGGACCTGCTGCTGCGCGTGACTAGCCGCGGCGTGATTGTCGGTCAGCTGTTTCGAGACGACCTGGAATGCCTCGATAAATTCGCTACGGACGTCGCCGAGTTCGCGTTGATGCTCGTCGAGCGTTGATGCGAGCCCCTGCTGAATCGCGTCGTCGAGACTGTCCTGTTGTTTTTCCAGAGTCTCGGTCCATCGATTCCGTAGCGAATCGATACCTTCCTCCCACACCTGGGCCTGCCAATTGATCAGTGCTTCGGTCTTTTCGATCAAATGCTGCGAGGCCTGTTGCTCCGCTGCGATTAACGGGGAAGCCGGCTCGCTTTCAACGGGGAACAGCGGCGTGATTCGCTTGATGCCAAACTCTTCAACATCCGCCAGAATCGCCTGTTCGCTGCGCTCGACAAGATACGAACTGAAGACCAGCACCAGCGACAAGGCGAGCGCGAGGGCCGTCGTGTCAAATGCGACGGCGAGTCCGCTGGTGACTTCGCCCAGTGAACTGTCGAGTTGATCCGGCGTGACATTCGCAATAGCAATTGTGATGCCGATGACCGTTCCCAGGAAACCGATAATCGGCACCGCCCAGGTAATGTTACGAACAAGCGCATAACTTGTATGCAACTTTTCGGCGGCCAGTTCGGCCAGATATTTCAGATGTTCTTCCAGTCCGGCACCCGAACGCCGTCCGCGGACATACAGGCAGACGTCACGAATCCGCATGGCGAGAATCGATCGGTTCTGCTTAGGCGAAAGGCCCGCCAAATCTTTTTCGAGCGACTCAGTCCGCCCGATGGCATCGACCGTTTCGCTCGCCGAGGTTTTGTCCAGCAGATTCAGGCCGAGCGCCGCTCTCTGATTGAACGCGCCGATGGCCTTGAGGCCCGGCGTTGCAATCCCCACAAAGAACAACGCCGCCGTTGCATATTCCAATGGGTGGTTGCAGAAATACCGCTCGGCCAGTTCGCGTTGGACCGGCAGAAACGGAATCAGCTGGTAAAAGCCAGCCGTTAACAGCCCGCCCCAGAGGAGGGGCGATTGAAATATCGCCGCCGTCCAGGAAGTGTCTCCAGCAGAGTCTGCCTGGACCGGTTGATTACGTTTCGCATCGCCCTGCATTCGCACGCCCCCCGACGGCAACCACGGTTGTCTGTTTCGATCTAAGTTGCATGTGGGAAATGTGTTGCTGTCATCGGCCAGAAACCCGGTTGTTTCAAAAAACCGGGTTTCTCAATCGCGACAATGAGAGCGCAGTTCAATTCCTACAACTGTTAAGATCGGCGTAATCGGCCGTCGGGTTGACTGAAAATTAATCCGTGCCGGGCGCGGTACTTAACTTCCGTGGGGCAATGGTTTTCCCATAGAAGCCTGAAGCGCAAGCGAAGGATGGTTCCAAGGAGATGCCAGCAAGCTCCTTCGCTTGCGCTTCAGGCTTAAATAAGATGGGGCTGTTTTGGACAATTCAACACACACCCTGATGCCCAGAAGGGATTCTCAAAACTTCGACTCGCCGATACGATGACGGGAGTTTCACCGCACCACAGGTATTGACCAGTGACCAATCCCAAACCATCCCGCACCCGTTGGAAAATCGCTCTTGTCGTGGTGGTGATGTTTGCCGTGATGGGCTGGCTGGTTGTTCGGCCTGCCTACCAACGGCACAGGGCGATTCAGGAAATCGAGTGGGTGAGCGGGAGAGTCTACAGGGAAACAACAGGCCCGCAATGGTTGAATCGGTGGGGAATCAAGTTTGATCGTGTTGATATGGTAGACCTCCAAGGTACGAACATTACTGACAACGGGCTGAAGCACTTTAGTAGTCTGACACATCTCGAATATTTGGGTTTGAACAATACGGAAATCAGTGATGATGGGCTGCAACATCTCAACAGTGGCATGACGCACCTTGAAGAGTTGGTCCTGTCCAACACCCAAGTCAGTAGTGCAGGGTTGGTGCATCTCAAAGGGTTGACCAAGTTACGACGTTTGCTCCTCGACAACACCGAAGTCAGTGACGCAGGGCTGGTGCATTTCAAGGGGATGACCGAATTGGGACAGTTGGGCCTATCCAATACCCAAGTCGGTGACGCCGGGTTGGAACACCTCAAAGGGTTTTCCAAATTGAAGTCATTGGACCTCTCCAATACGCAAGTCACAGCCGAGGGTGTGAAGGGATTGCAGGCAGCGTTACCCAACTGTGAGGTTGTCTGGAAGTGAATGACGCAGAAGTCCAATGATGGCCTTCTGCGGAGTCTCTTACATGGGGCTGTTCTTCCCACACTGGCGTTCAAGCGTCGCCGCCGCCGCGCACAAATTCCAACCCGGCCCGCCGTGTTTTCACGGCGGGCTAAGGGGGCGGACTCACCGTCGCCGGCCTAATGGAGCATTCCGAGCTGATACAAAGCCGACACGGTGGCGACGCTCAGGAAAAACACGCCCGAGAAGGAGAGGGAAAGCCGCACGAACCAGTTGGGCCGCAGTTGCTTCGGCAGCAGCGTCATGTTGATGAACACCGTATGCAGGCAGGAGAAGCCCAATGCGAAGTTGAAGAACATCGTCGCAATCTTCAGCAGTCCAGCCGGTTTTTCCAGCGACAGCATGGTCATGCCGAAGATGGCGAACACCGTCAGCACGCCGAAGTAAACATAGCGGATGCTCTTCGGATCGACTTTCCGCAGAGTCTTACTGGATGTCCAGAAGACATCGACCCAGCGGCGGATGATGCCGTCGGCTGAGGTCGCCATACTGGGTGCCAACACCAGGAAGCCGCAGAACAGAGTCAGAAACCAGAAGATGCTCCCCCAAGCGCCGCCGACGGCATCCTGAACGGCACCGGCCGTCATCGCGGCGGCGGTCCAGTTATCGGCTTCGGTACCACGGGCCAGAAACTGCACCGAGAGCATACTGGGCAACGCCAACCCCAGAAAACAGGCCGGCATCCAGATCACAAGTTGGTCTCGCATGACGTGGCGATACCAACGTTTCCAGCGCGGCATCGACTGCTCATCCGGAATGAAGACGGTCCCTTCGTGCGAGAGTTGAATGTCCTGCCCGCCGACGACGCTGGGAATCGCCCCGACATGATGCCCCATCCCCCAACCCTGGTCGCGGGTGTAGTTGCTGACCGGGGCATTCGACAATCCGCCCGATCCCGAAATTGCGACCAATGCGGAAAGGAAGGCGATCAACGACCAGTCGATGTCGGGCATCTCATCGGCCGTGAAGACGTTGCTCACGCGATCACCGTCGCGTGTGCCGTCGCCGTCGATGTCGATGAAGTGAAATAGTTCTTCTTCTCCAATCAATTCCTCGGTCAATTTTCCATTTTCGTCCCTCTTACGGAGCTTGCTCCTGAAGCGAATCTGGTTTTGGGGGCCGAGTTCGAGTTTCCAAGTTCCGTCTGCTTGCCCATCGCCATCCACATCGACGGTAACAGTTTCATCGGGCTCACCGTCGTCGTCGAGGTCGGGCCAGAGAATCTCATCCTTATCGCCTTCGCGTTTTGGAGTGACTTTCCGCGGGACCATTTTATCGGGTTCGCCGTTCTGGTCGATGTCGGTTGCGATTCCTCCGGTAAACACTGTGCCGAATTTGAGTTCCAGCGTCGGTTCCATCACATCGAGTACGCCGTCGTTGTCCCAGTCTTCGTCTGGATCGATTTGGCCGTTGCCGTTGAGGTCTTCAACCGAGCGAATCGGCACGTTTCCGATTTTGAAGAAGCCGCTCAAGATCTCGCCCCATGTATCGAGCGTCGACCAGCCGAGGGCGATGACGATCAGCACGCTGAAGACGGAGACGATCTTGAACGTCATGATCGCTTTCAGCACGTTGTAGATTTTGCCACCGAAGATGAGTGGGATCATCGCCGTGAGAAAGATCACGTACGCCAGCACCCGCAGCAGCGTCTCGTGCGACATTGTCATCCCGAGAATTTCTGCGGTCTTCCCGGCGGACGGGTTGGGAACTTCTCCCAGCATGACTGTTGCCAACGGTGTGGCAGCGTTCGACGCCAGATAGGGAAATACCGAGCCGAAATCGAGCAGCAGATAGATAAAGACCCAGAACGTTGGCCCCATCAGCGTGCGGAATTTTCCGGTGAAAATCGGCTCGCCGGTGTAGAGCGTGTAGCGGCTGACTTCGATGTTGTAAATCACCTGGCCCAAAATGCTCAGCGTGGCCAGCCACAGCATTGCCCCGCCGTATTTGGCGGTAACAATTGGCCCGACCAACCATTCCCCGCCGCCGATGGCCGCCCCCCCCATCAGTAATCCCGGCCCCAACATGGCGAACCAGTTGCTCATTTTGAATTTCGGCGCATCAATGAGTTCGCCGACATTCCACTGCGGCATCTGCTTCGAGCCGGGATAGGGGGCTTCCGACTGCGAGCCAGTGTCTTCCGAATTCGTTTCGGTCATCGTTGGGGCCTGTCTAGTGCGGTGAGAATGACTTTCAAAGTGTTTCTGCTTGCAGCGACGGCCTGCAAGTAGTCGCTGCGGAAATAGGCCACCTTAAGGCATCACGAACTGGTGACCCTGTTGACGAACCGTCAGCACGGGGCAGGGAGCTTTTCGGACGACTTTTTCCGCCACCGAGCCGAGCAGCATATGCGCAACGGCACCTCGCCCATGCGTGCCAACGACAACAAGATCGACGTCTTCTTCCCGGGCAAGCCGAATGATCTCGACGAACGGCGTGCCGGCCGGTGTCAGCACTCGACCACCGGAAACGCCGGCATCGCTCAACCAGCGGTTGCCTTCTTCGAGGGCCGCCTGTTGTTGTGATTCGGTGAAGTTCGGGGGGAAGTAGCCTTCTCCGCCCGGGGGAATCTGCGACAGCAGGTCGGGACCGGGAACGACGTGGCATAGCAAGATTTCAGAGCCAAACGACGACGCAAACGAAGCCGCGTATTCTAATGCCGTGCGCGCATAGTCGCTAAAGTCAGTCGCGACAAGGATTTTCTTGACGTCAATCATGCCAACTCCAGTCATCCGGTATCGAGTATGCGGTGATGTTTTTAATCGCCACGGTGAATGCAATCATTCGCAAGACCCATGCAGCCGCTATTGTGATACAATGTGATTGTCACACAGTGTTGCCGTTTTGGAACCGCCAGGTCAAACCAGTTGCAAAAAAACTCATGTGGCGAGCCAAATCAAACAGATTCGGACGAATGTACTATTGAGATCGGCCTCGCATGTTCGTCACAATAGAGGGGTTGGAAACGGGGCAACGGACGTGCTGCCGGACCAGCTGACTGGCTCTGAAAAGTTCACCCGCTGCGGGGCCAACCGAACGAAAAGTTTCAACAACCGTACGAGTCAAACACGATGGAAGCGAACTGCGACTCATCCCCTACCGACTCCGCAGCGTCGAACGACGCATTGGCGACGATATTGGGGTATTTCAATTTCTCCAACGGGAGTCCCGACGCCGGCGTTCAGCGGGCGTTCGGTGTCTGGTGGGAGAGTCTCGCCGTTGATGTCGGCTGGGATGGCCTGCGAGATCTGTTGTTGGGACGGCTCACGGAATTGCAGAAGGCGTCGCCCGCATTTGCCGATTGCGAGCAGGCTGAAGGCGTGACGCGGTTAATCTTCGATGGTTGCCTGCCTGCCTACAAGAAGCACCACGCCGACTTACTGCCCCATCTCGATGAAGACGATCTGAGTCAGCCGTTTTTTGTGGCACGGGTGAGTGAAGCGGTGCTGTCGCAAGGTGGACCGTGGGACGATCGCGAGCGAATCGTCGCCGGCGCAATCGATGATCTGAATGATTTTCTCGGCTACCGGCCGTTGCCGGTGCTCGAAAACGGCCGCAAAATGCAGCCGTATTCGCGCGAACGATTCCGTCCTGTCCCACTTTATATTTGCGGAGTGGGCGTTGCCTGCGGAAAATACCGTGCGCTGCTGGAACGCACATTGCAATTCTTCCGGGAAACACCCGACGACATTCTGCTCGAAGCACATTTCGACCTGTCGCGAATGGATGAATTGGCGATGGATGTGCGGGCGCACGACCATTCGCATCCCATGAACAAGCGAACGAACTACATGTTCGGCGAATGGGACCCGCACGTTATCGACAACAAAGGTTACTATCGGCGGTTCGTCGTCCGCCGAATCATTCTCGACCTGCTGATCGATTGGATCGAAGAATGTGATGACGCCTCGCATGAGGAATTGTTGTACGACGCGGCAGCGGCGCTGTGCGGCACAATGTTGATGGCGTCGGCGGTGAGCGGTTACGGGCCCAATGCACATGATTCCGATGTCACCTTAACGTCGCTGTTGCCCAGGATTGCGCGCCAACGCGACACGTTTTACGTGCGGTTATTGGCCGACGTGGGCGGTGAACGCGGAAAGCGTCTGCGGCGTGAAGCCGAATTGACTCAGCAGCCGTTCGGCCACGTGCGACAGCAACTCAACATGCGACTGGCGGGATTCGGAGCGAGGCAAGTTCAATATCAACACTTGGCACAACTCTATGCACGCATGGGGTTCCCCGAAGAAAGCCGACAACAGGCCGAACTGATTCCCGCCGCAGCGACGCGATTTCTGTGTGAGATCAATTGGCGAATTGCAGCGACGCATCTCGAAATCGAGCGGGGACAGCTGCAAAACGTTTCACAGCGGATTAACGAAATCGAAGATCTGCTTCAGCGGGGCATCGAGTGCGGGGCGATTGTCGATCCCTGGAACATTCTCGCGTTTCAAGAGTTGTTTCCACTCTTCCATTCGCGCGAAGACAGCATTCCCGATCAGAGAGTCGAGGATCTGTTGGATTTAATGGAACGACTCTTCGGCCTGTTTTCTGCCGCATTGGGCGAAGCCGCCGCCGTCGGTGATGCCGATCTCGCCAACTTTTTGACCGATCGTTTTCGGGCCGTAGCCGAACGGTGGGATAAGTACGGCAGCACGGTGGTTACCGCATTGCCTCACGTATCCGGTCACGAGAGTTTTGAGTCGGCCTGTCAGGTGGCGCATTCACTGAGCGAGTGGCGTGGCGCCGGCGAAGCCGCCGGAGACATTACCTTCTGGCGCGGCAAGGTGGATAATTTTCGTTCGGTTAAGGCGTACGCACTGGTGGTTAATGCGCTGCTCGATCGTCGCGATCATGTTGCGGCGATGGGGTTGTTGGTTCAGTGGTTGAGCGAAGCGGAAACTGTCGGCATGGAAAACGGGCCGCATTCGCTTTACTCGATGTTGCTCAGGTGGATGAAAGTGGTTGTCGCGCCGGAAGGCGAAAAGATGGACGATGCCGACATCTGGTTGGCAATTCGGCGCATGTTCGATTTTCTCGAAGCCAACGCCGGTGAATACTGGTCGGTGCCCGATCTGTCGATCGCAACCGGTCGGGCCAGTGGCAAGGCAGCCGAATCGGGTCTTGAGACGGATCTAGTCGAAGACGATGATGACGAAGACCGATTGTTCGATGCGGCTTACGACAACGTGACCTATCGCGACAGCGCTGATGACGGTCATCAGGGCGAAACGATGGACGAGGGTTTTAATGCCGACGATACGGAGATCGCGTCGATCAGCCGCCTATTCGAGCCGCGACTGAAATTCTTAAACACGCTGTCCCATTTGTGGCAGATGGCCGCCTCGGCATTGCTGACGCCGGCGGTCACACAGTCGGGAAAGAAACCGAAACCGTTCAAACTCGATGTTGAGCAAATCGAGGTCGTTGCTTCTTGGGCGCAACAGGCGGAACGGCTGGAGGTGAATCTCAGCCGGCAAATTCTTGCGGTGTGGCAGTACGATGTTCCGTTTTCTGCCGATCAAATCAACGGCGACGGCGAATACGGCGTGCAGTTGCAGGAAAGATTCGACCTGCTGCATGCGATGATCGCGACGTTGATCGGTTGTCAGAATGCATGGCGGTGCCTGCTGTGTTGTCTGCCGGATTCTGCATCCGACACGAAGAACACGAAGTCATCAGCGGGCGATTTGCCGTGGGTTCCCATGTTCCGTGCCGTGTTGCGTCGCGACCCCGCCGAAGCGCGACGGTTGTTTCCGCAGCTACAAAAAGGATTGGCTGGCCGATCTCTGTTGTATGTTCCGCTGGAGAACGGCGGACGACCCGATGAGGTCCGCGAGACGCGCCTGTTGCTTTCAAACTTGACGTTCTTGCTTTCGCAGCTGCCGCAAGTGGGACTGCTGCGTGAAACCTGGGCGTTGCTGAAGACTGCCTTTCGGATGGAACGCTCGTCGCGACCCGGCAAAGGGACGGCCGTCACCGAGTTCGACCGGCTGTTTCGCGTGGCATTGCATAACTCGCTTGAATGCGTCATCGAATCGGTCGGCAAGAATGATGCCGATGATTTCTCCGACGATGAGATGATTGAAATCATCGGCGAAATCGTCGACCCCTATCTGGGGCTGTGGTTGAAGCACAGTTCAACGACGCGGCTGTCGAGCGTGGAGAAACTCGAAGAGGAAGACGTCTGGCGCGACGTCAAGGAGTTCATTGCCGATTACGGTGCCGATTTGTTCCACGCCCGCATGTTGCTGCCACCGGGGAAAATTCGGGCGATCCTTCATCACGGCGTCGAGCATTTTCTCGATGAACTGGCTGAGATCCAGGACCCGCTGCATCCGTTTCGACTTGCCGAGGATCTGGAAAGCGGAGCCGTCGATCGCGACTATGTTATCGACTGTCTGGAGCTGATTTACGAGTCGTTGATGGATGGACTGGAGCGTTTTCTGGAATACAAGACGACGACCACCCAGTCGGACTACGGCGAAATGTTCTATTGCCTGCTCGATTTCCTGCGGGTCGAAGCGGCCTACGAACGCGACGCCTGGAACATGGCACCGGTCGGCATCGCCCATGAATTACTCGCCGGGCCGGAAAAGACCGAAGCGGCGGTCATCTGGGAAAAACTGTTCGCCGAAAGAACCGGCAACAAGGCCGAGCGGCATCTGTTGCAGTTGCAGGCATTGGAAAAACAACACGGCATGCGGCTCCCTTCGGTCTCCGATCGTTTACACGAACGCTTTGTGAAACCGTTGGCGGTCAACCGCATGCTGGCGTTGGTTGCCCCCGCCATGCAAGATGCCCGTGCGGGACGAGCGCCGTCCAGTTCGTTCGCTTTGCTCCGCGAAGAAATCGACGCCTACATGCAATCGTCCGTCGGCTCCGGCCTCGACATTCCCGACTGGATGCGCAGCCTCGAACAGATCGTCGGCAAAGAGGATCGACACGCCGGCACCGCCGCATACCAATCGGAAGCCGAATTCCGCTTGCCGCGCGTCCTGCTGAACCGCAAAGAGATTCGCCAGCAGTTAAAAAGTTGGGATGACCCGGTCGGCAAGAAAAAACCGGCGGCCTCTCGAAAACGCAGACCTAAGAAGAAGAGCGGCGGTGAGGGCAAAGGTTCGATGGATTCGGCGGCGGAGTGAACCCACAAGACCGCTTCGCCCAAGCATTTCGACATGGATGTAATGAACTCGGGCGTGGAAGCTGCTCATGGCAAACGGAAATCTAGAGATGTTGGCATTAACGGACATGTGGCCAAACGTAAGAATGGCTGGCTTCATGCTGGTCGTTGGCACCTGCATTCTTCTTGTGGTTTCTCGCCCCAAATCACAATCTGACAGTAAGTCACGCCGTTGGATTCCGTTGGTCGCGTTGTTTTCCGGTCCGGCGATGGTGATCCTCTGGTTTAGCATCGAAATCGGGATAATGTATCGCGACAATCGTGTTTTGGCTGGCGATGCCTGGGCCATGCTTCCGCCCGTCCTGTTGATCGCGACATTTGTCAGCGTCGTTGCCTCGATCGTCATCGCCGTCGCCTTGTATCTTCAGGCTTGGTTCGTTCGATAATCCTTCTCACTCGTTGTCTTCGCATAGCAAGTTTCTTTGTGATTCTCTGCACCTTAGCGCCTTTGCGTCAAATCAAATCTCTCCTCGATCAGCCACCACAGAAACCCCGCACGCATGGCCCCCAACAGCAACAGCGCCAAACAGGAAATCGACGACTTACGGGCCGAGTTGGAGCGGCATAGCCGGCTGTATTATGTCGAAGCGCGACCGGAGATCAGCGATCTCGAATTCGACAAACTACTGAAACAGTTGGAGCAGTTGGAACTGGATCATCCGGAATTCGATTCGCCGGACAGTCCAACGCATAAAGTTGGCGGCGAACCAATTGAGGGATTTCAAACCGTTCCGCATCGGCTGCCAATGCTGTCGATTGATAACGCTTTCGATGAAGAGGAGTTGGCTGAGTTCGACCAACGGCTGACCAAGTTGCTGGGCGATGAGCCGCGCGAGTACACCGTCGAATACAAAATCGATGGGGCAGCGGTTGCCATCGTTTACGAAGACGGCGTACTCACGCGGGGCGTCACGCGGGGCAACGGTCGCGAAGGCGACGACATCACCCACAACGTTCGCACAATTCGCGGCGTGCCGTTGCATTTAACGGGCGAGAACATTCCCGCCGTGCTGGAAGTTCGCGGCGAAGCCTTTATCGCCAATTCCGATTTTGCCGCGATTCGTGCAGCGCAGGAAGAACGCGGCGAACAACCGTTCGCCAATCCGCGCAACGCGACGGCCGGCGCACTGAAACTGCTCGACCCCAAATTGTGTGCCGAGCGGCAGATTCGCTTCTTCGCCCACGGCGCCGGTTACCTGGAAGGCGGCGAATACCGCACGCACATCGAATTCATCGACGCCCTCAAAGCGATGGGCATCCCGGTCACGCCGGGCGTTCATGCGCTGCCCGCGTTTCCTTCGGCGTTGGAATACGCCCACACCCTCATCGCCGACCTGCATACGCTCGATTTCGAGATCGACGGTATTGTCCTCAAACTGAACGATCTGGCACTCCGCCAGCAAGTGGGCAACACGAGCAAGAGCCCACGTTGGGTGATGGCCTGGAAATGGGAAAGATACGAAGCTGTCACGCGCGTCGAAGACATCGAAATTCAGGTTGGAAAGACCGGGACGCTGACACCGGTTGCGAATTTGGAACCTGTCGAAATTGCCGGGACGACTGTGTCACGTTCCAGCCTGCACAACCGCGATGAAATTGAGCGGCTCGGCATATGTGTTGGTGATTGGGTGGTTGTCGAAAAGGCGGGAAAGATCATCCCGCATGTGGTTCGCGTCGAAGAACACCGCCGCGACGGCAGCGAGAAGCCGTTCCTGTTTCCCACGCGCTGCCCGGAGTGCGACAGCGAAGTGATGCAGGATGAAGGAGGCGTTTACATTCGCTGTGTCAATCCGCAGTGTCCGGCCCAGTTGCGCGAGACCTTGCGGTATTTCGGCTCGCGGAGCGCGATGGATATTGAGGGGCTGGGAATCAAGCACATCGAACAGTTGATCGAAGCGGGACTGTTAACGAGCATACCGGACGTTTTTCGTTTGCAGACACACCGCAACGCAATCATTGAACTCGACCGGATCGGTGAGACGTCGGTCGATAATTTGCTCGCATCTATTGAAGGTGCAAAGAAACAATTGTTGTGGCGACTGTTGACCGGTCTCAACATTCGCCACGTGGGAACGACGAATGCACGGGTTCTTACCGAACGGTTTGGAACGCTGGATGAAATCGTTTGCCAATCGGAGGAATCGCTCGCGGAAGTCGATGAAATCGGCGCCGTGATCGCGCATTCGGTCTGCACATTCTTCTCTTCACCGGTGGGGCGGGAAATCGTCGCCGACCTGCGTGAACTGGGTTTGAACTTCGGCGAACCAATACCGGCCCGCCCCGCAAGTGACGGTGGCCCGCTCCAAGGCAAAACAGTCGTCGCCACCGGCACGCTTTTGCGGTTCACTCGTGATGAAATCAAAGAGGCCATTCATCGTCACGGTGGCAAGGCATCCAGTAGCGTTTCGAAGAAAACTGATTTCGTCCTCGCCGGTGAGAACGCCGGCAGCAAGCTCGACAAGGCAAATAAGCTGGGCGTCACGGTGATATCGGAAGCGGAATTTCTGGAGATGATCGGCGAGTGACCGCTGATTCCGAATTCACGAGACGATGACCGCGCCGCTTGCGGTTTCGCAGTTCCCCCGGTTTACGTGGCTGCGAAACCACAAGAGTTACCAGATGACACAAGAAAACGGCCGGAAGACATGAGCGTCCTCCGGCCGTTTTTCGATTCTGAAAAACCGTCACTGCTTTACAGCGTCCAACCTTCGCGGTACTCGCGTTTGATGGCCAGCTTATCTTGGTCTTTGAAGTTCGTCGCTTTGAGGTTCTTCGCGTCCCATTCGATCAACTTGCCGCCGCCCCGCAACGAGAGGTTGCCGAGCAGAACGGTTTCGGTCAGGCGACCGGCATGGTCGAAGTTCGACAAGGCCTTGGTCGGCTCGTTCGCGAGAATGGCCTGTGCGAATTCACGGAAGTGGGCATCGCTACCCGTTGCCCGCGGCAGCGTTTGCTCGGGGTTCTCGAAGTCGGCGAATTTCTTGCCGGGCAACAAATCGGTCTTCTGACCGGCATAGTCGCCATGCGAAACGAGCGTTCCCTTGTCGCCGACCAACACAGAACCCGTGTTAGGCAGTTTGACTTCACCCAAGCCGAGGTTTGCCGGCGGACGCTTTCCGCCGTCGTACCAAATCATCTTGCAGGCCGGCAGCTTGCCGCGTGCCGGGAATTGGTAAGTGATGACGCAGTACTTCGGATAGGTTTCGTTCTCGACGATTCCCGACGTATCGGCCACGACGCTGGTCGGCTCGAATAGATCGAGGGCCATGACCGGCATGTTCATCGTATGGCAAGCCATGTCGCCCAGCGCGCCAGTGCCGAAATCGATCCAGCCGCGCCACTTGAAGGGGTGATAGACTCCCGCAACATACGGTCGTTCTGCTGCCGGGCCGAGGAAGAGGTCCCAGTGCAGATTCTTCGGCACGGGATCGGAGCCTTCCGGCCGGCCGGTTCCCTGCGGCCACACGGGACGGTTCGTCCAAACGTGAATCTCAGTCACTTTGCCGATGGCGCCGGAGCGAACGATTTCGACATCTGTTCGCAAACGGTTTTCGGCGGTTCCCTGGTTGCCCATCTGCGTGCAGACTTTCATCTTCGCAGCGGTTTCTCGCAACATGCGGGCTTCGTACAGCGACCACGTGAGCGGCTTTTGCGTGAAGCAATGCTTGCCCTTTTTCATGGCCAGCATGCTGGCTGCGGCGTGGCTATGATCGGGCGTGCTGACGGTGACGGCGTCGATCTTGTCGCCCATCTCGTCGAGCATGATGCGGTAATCGTTGTACTTCTTCGCATCTTTGTACGCGGCCGCTTTGCGGGCCATGCGGTTGTCGTCGATATCGCACAAAGCGACGATGTTGCCTGCTCCACCGGCGGAGTTCGAATCGCTCGATCCTTTGCCATCGACACCGATGCACGCAAAGTTAATCTTTTCCAACGGGGACTTGCTGAGGGCAAATGCCGACTGCGAACCGACCCACCAAGCGGTGCCGAGCGCGGCCGACTGCTTGACGAAATCACGACGTGTCGTCTGATGACTCATGAAACAACTCCTGCGATGTCATTTGTATTTGAAGGAAGAACCGGGCACTGCCACGAACAATCGTAAGCAATGGGTCTCTCCTCGCTATAATACCACATCAACAGGCTGCGCCCAGCATGTGCGGTTGAATTGCGGCGATTTGTGTCGTACAAACAGGCACCGCCCACCCCTTGGAATGAAAGCCAAATCGCCATGAAACACCCCAATCGTATCAAAGCCGCCATTGCCGAGGGGCGACGCGCCAGCGGATACAACCTCACGTATCCCTCGCCGCAAGTCATCGAAATTTTGGCTCCCTTCAATTTCGATTTCGTCTGGCTCGATGGCGAGCATGGGCCGTTCAGTTTGAGCGATCTGGAAGATCATTGCCGCACGGCGGAATCGGTCGGCGTGACGCCAATTGCCCGTGTCCCCAACATTCAGTCATCCACGGTGCTGCAATATCTCGATCGGGGGATTCAAGGAATAATGGGGCCGCACATCGCAACGCGGGCCGATGCCGAACAGCTTGTCAAAGCCTGCCTGTTCGGTCCGCAGGGCGAACGCTCATTCGGCGGTAATCGCGGCTGCGACTACGACTTCGAGTTGAAAGACAAAAAGGCATACTACCAGCAGTGCAACGCCAACATGATTGTCGTTGCGTTGCTGGAAGACGGCGGCGTGAAGCAGAATCTCGACGAGATTTTGAGCGTCCCCGGTATCGATTACTTCTCGGTCGGCCCAAACGATTTCGCGCAAGGCATCGGCTATCCGGGCGAACCGGGGCGTAAGGAAGTGGTTGATGCCATCGAGGAAATTCACGACCGCATTCGCAGCGCCGATCAGCGCGTGGGCCTGGACGTCGTGAAGACGGAGTGGGTCAAAGCCATGCTGATCGACTCGGCACGACGGTTTGTCGAGTCGTCGTAGTTGCGGTGCGAATCCAGCTGCGATGCAATGCATCGCAAACGTCTGCGACTTGTTAAGTCGCAGCTAGCGCCTGCTGTCGGCGATGCAACAACACCGAACCGGTAACGGCGGTCGTCAGCAAGACCGCGCCGACGACCGGAATCAGCATTAACAAAATGACGGCCGCTCCCAACCCCAGCGTGTGGTAGCGAAATCGCTTGACGAATGCGCGTTTCTCTGCCCTCCGCATGCCGCGCAGATCGAGCGGAAATGCGACGAAATCGCCGCCCAGAATCAGCAGGTTGAAATACGTACTGCCGCACGTCGCAACCAGTGAACCGACAATCGGCACGATGTGAAACAACAAAAGTCCGACATTGACACTCAGCAGTAATGAAATGTCGCGAACCGCATCGATGGTTTGTGCCTTCAGCGAGACCTCTCGCAATTCCTCGGGACGCATGCCGAGTTTCAACTCCACCTGCGCTGCCAGCTTGCCGTAGAAGAACCCGCACAAGACGGCTTGCAGCAGCAGCCAACTTCCGAATGCCCCCAGTACGGCCAGCGCGGCGAGTGCGATCCCGCATACAATCTCTAACGTGACCCAGCCCCAGCCATCGGAGAACATCGGGTGCAACCAGTCGATGGCAAAGCCAACAGTGACCAACAGAACCACTAGCACGAAGCCGGTAATCAACACGTTGAGAACGATCGGCACGATGCCGTATTTCCACAATTCGCGATGTCGGCACATGTACGACAACGTAGATGTCCATTTTGACGATTCGTATGCGCAGCGTGAAGCGGCTCGACGGTTGTATTCGCGGGTTGGCGTGCGAGCGAATTGAGCGGACCGAAGGATTCGGTGGCCACGCGACTTCGTC
>Ga0115002_10001782_pt1 | contig 29052 bp, 23 predicted proteins | sample ArcticOcean_MG_C_8_FD_89576 | JGI IMG/M metagenome (GOLD analysis project Ga0115002, IMG submission 89576) | Marine microbial communities from western Arctic Ocean - ArcticOcean_MG_CB11_86 | ecosystem: Environmental > Aquatic > Marine > Oceanic | place: Arctic Ocean: Canada Basin | collected... | reverse complement strand
TTTCCAACGTGAGAGCATCCTGCAGACGACTCTTGAGCTTGGCTTCATTCTTGAACTCGCTGTAACGAGTCAGCAGCTTCCGCCTCTCGATCAACACCTCCATCGGCTTCTTCGCTTCCAGCGACGTGGCGATCCGGGCCAGTCCGGCGTCGAGGACTTCCTGCCTGAGCAGCTTGGCGGTGGCGATCGTTCGGGCCTGCCCCATCCGAACCTGGTCGGTGTCGAATAGAGCCTCGTCGGTCTTGTATAGACTCAACTTCCGCCCCGCCTCCTCACTCAACTCGATCAACTCGCGACCCTTGGCCGTGTCGCTCAACGACTCGCCCGCCTCGGTCGCACAACCGATCGCAATACTGACGACGGTGTTGAACAAATACAGTTTTCTCTCGGGCTCGTAGTCCTCGTAGTCCTGGCACTCCTTGCGGTAACGATCTATCGCCGTCAACGCCTCGGCCCACTGCTTGGCACCACCCAACTTCGATTCGACACGCGACTGGTTCACCAGAAACGTCGCCCTGGGCGAAAACTCGTCGTTGTTCGGATACAGCTCCAGAAACTCCTCGAGATGGGCGATCGCCTGCTTGTAACTCCCCTCCTCAACCTCCGCCTCGGCCAACTCGAACAGACCCTCGACCGTGTTCCGTGAAAACATGAAGTAGAAGGTGGTCGAGGCGAGCAGCAAGAAGACCGCGAATCCGCCGAGAAACAAGACGACCGGCGACTTCAATGTTTCCTGGTCACCAGGCCGACGAGCCATCGGCTTGAGTCTCTCGGCCAAACCCGGACCCGGATCGGCCTGAGTACCCGCACCAGACGGCTCGGACGACAACTCCTCTTCCTCCGATCGGCTTCGCGACAACACCTTCTGCCCAGGCATCGGCACCACCGCTTCTTCCTCGTCGTCCGAATCGTCCAAGCCGCCCGTGTCGTCGCCGAAATCGTCGTCATCGTCAAAGATCTGGTTGATCGGATGCTCGGACCGTTCGGATGCCTCGGCAGAACCCGATTCATGCCGCGGCCGCTTGCGCTTCCCCGTCGATTTCGACTTCGGCCGCGAGGGACTCTCCGCAGTCGCTCGCTCCTGCCTCACCTCCGCCGGCAACCGAATCTCCTCGGCTTCCTCCTCATCATCCACCGCTCCCACCCCGGCATACCCCGCCGGTGCTTCACCCGCATCGAGCGGTTTGAGACTGATTTCGTCTTCGGATGTTGCCAGAGGAATGAAACCCTCGGAACTGTCGCCCGAATCGCTCGCGGACGACTCGGCCACCAACCGGATGTCGATCGACCCGACCCGGATCACATCGTCACCGACCAGGTTCGTCTCTCGAACCAGCTGCCCGTTGACCTCAACGCCGTCGAGATTGGCCGCCTTGAGTTGCCAGGCCGATCCGTTCCATGACAGTCGACAGTGCAGGGGTGCCACGTCCTCTTCGTCGATCTGGACCTCGCACGAACCGGCACTCCCAATCGAGATCGACTGTCCGGGGTCCAGTGGCCGAACTTCGGTGTCACCAGAAAGGTACTGAATCTCGAGTTTCATGGTGTGCATGGTATGTCGGTCCGCTGCCGCTTCGTGAATGAGGCCGCCATCAAGGTGTCCTAGCCGCCACGGGTTCCCAATCGGATCCGCTGCATCTGCACCTCGTTGCCCGCATCGACAACCCGGACGACCGTTTCGTGTAATGAGTTTTCATGAGCGTCAATCAGCATCTCGTTCTTGCCCGTCGACGCCAGCATCGACGCCAGATCGGCGTCCAAAGGAATCCGCTCGTCGTCGATCGAGATCGAGTTGTCCTCGTGGATCTCCACGATCACGCACTCGTCCTTGAAATCCTCCAACTGCTTCGGCTGCACACTCGCCCCCTCGTCCTCAGGACTCGGAGGCGGAAAGGCAATCGCCTTCTGCATCGTGAAACTGGCAGTGATCATGAAGAAAATCAAAAGCAGAAAGGTGACATCCACCATCGGAGTCAGATCCATGTCCTCGAACTCGGTCTGAGCACGCCGTAACTGAAAGTCCTCCTCGTCGTCCTCAACCACACCCGTCACACCCCCAAACAACAACGCACCCGCCGAAACCGGTTCGTCCGCGGTGGCTGCGGTGGCTGCGACCGGATCCGGTGCAGGCTGATCAGTTGGACTCGAAACGACTTCAGGATCCGGTTTGGGCGTCTCGGGTGCCTCGGCCAAAGACTGCTCTGCCGGGGCAGCCTTCGGAGTGGGGATCTTCAATGCCGCCTGGCAGGCCGGGCAACGCACCTTCTGGCCAGCCTTACGGCTCGACACTGAAAGCACCTGCTGGCAGTCCGGACAACGGAATCGGATGGGCATGGGTGGTCGAGTCTTTACTTTATGTCGTGTGAAGTCTTGTCGAAACGCGAGCGATCTGGAGCAGGATCAGGGTTTGTCTTCGACTGCGATCGAGAATCTGGCTCCTTCGAATTCCTTGATCACGGCGTTGGCTTCGCGTGTTACTTTCTGAACAAAACCGTGTCGGACAAGGCGTTCGGCCTTGATGATCACATGCTTGCGTCCCTGTTGCATCCGAGACTGCACGTACGGACCAACCGTCTCGGGATCCTCGGTATGGTTCTTATCTTCGACGAGATTGATCAGCGGAGGATCACCGGCCGAAATGGTGATCAGGATGGCCGAATTGGCTTCGACTCCGAGTCCGTGGACCGAGGTCGGGATATCGAGAGCTTCGTCGGGCTGCATGGTCGAGGTGACCATGAAGAAAATCAGCAGCAGAAACGTGACGTCGATCATCGGAGTAATATCCAATTCGGCGTCGTACTCGCTCCGCTTCCTGCTAAAGGCCGCGTCGGGATCGCTGGTTTTCGTTCGGCTCGCCACGCTCAGGCTCCCTTACCGCCAGCTCGGATCGCGTCAAGATCGTCGACAAAGCGACCAATCTGTTCCTGGACACCATCCGAAAGCTTGCCAATGCGGACGGCAACCATCGCACCCATCACCACCATCGGGATGGCCACCGTCAAACCGATCGCGGTGGTGAACAACGCCACGCCGATGTCGTCGGCCAGCAACGATGGGTCGACACCCGACTTGCCCGCTCCAGCAATCGTCTTGAACGCGTTGATCATGCCTACGACCGTCCCCAACAGGCCCAGCATCGGAGCACTCTTGACCACCGTCGCAATCCAACCCGCTCGGTACTCCAGATCCGCCAACACCTCGGTCTCGAATCGCTCGGCCAACAACCGACGCAGCTTGTTGGAAGGACGGTCCAGATTCTCGATCGCCAGATGAACCAGGTTGGGTACCGCCTTGGACCAGTAACCCGGCGAATCGCACAACGCGGCCACCGCTTCACTGTTCCCAGTCGACAAACTCTCGTGAACCTCCTGCAAGAATGCGTCAGCCTGACCAGCCTTGGCGAACCGTTTCTGAGCAATCCGGCGGCTGACCATGATCACGGTAAAAACACCAAACAGGGCGGTGACCGCCAGTGTTCCGTAAATCACCTTGTCGGCGATCTTCAGGACGTCGTAGAGAACTTCCATGGTGCGTGGTTCTTGTTGAATCTGAAGGGAATGGAAAACCGTCGGTCTGCCGGGAATCTCCTCACGAGCACTCCTGACAGGCCGGACTCAATTCAGTAGGTTCGTCTCAATTCGTCATCTCAAGTAGGTCTGCCGAGTCACCAGGAAGCGGTAGCCGCCGCCTCGCTTGCGAACCGAAAACACCGTGCGCCGGATTGTCTTGACCTTCCGGTTGCGAAACTCCTTCTCGAGCGTCGCCAGCATGTTCTCGGTCTTGGTCGGATAGAAATGCAGGATCATCGCACCGCGTGAATTGATGCCGATCTTCTGGAACAGCTTGTGATCCGTCGTCCTCAGACTGCCACTCTGCCAGTTCATGTACAACCGCTTCTCGTTGGCACCCGTCTTCACCTCACGCTTGACCGCTCGCGTGCTGAAATTCCTGACGTAAACGAGTTTCTTTTGCGCGGGGAAGAGTGCTCCGAGTTCGATGCCGAAGAAGTCCAGTTGCTTGGCATAATCGTTGGTTGAACTACCCTGAGCAAACCGGATGAACCACCTCTGGTGCCGAGGGATCCCGCCCTCGCCCGGCCCCGAACCCAACGGCCGACTGCCGGTTCCGGCCTTGCTACCCACCTTGCCGCTGTTCTGAGCCTGAGTCTCAAATTGCTGCTCAACCTGCTCGGCCGCGTTGTCCGAGATCTCCACCACGTTCTCAAAAACCTCCTCGATCTCCGTCTCCTCCGTCTCCTCCTCCGTCAACGACGGATCCTCGATCTCCTCCTCGGGCGACTCGACCTTCAACGTCTCGTCCGGCTGGCCGTCCTCCTCACCACCAGCCAACTCGATCAACTCCATCTCCGCCGGCCCCACTTCCTCGGCCTGCACCGTCGACAGATACAACGCCAACGTGACAAACGTCGCAAAGATCAGGCCGATGACGATCGAGATCATCAGGCTCGAGACCTGCTCGTAACGAGTCACCTTCATCATCGGGCTGACAGCCGCTGCCGTGCCAGTAGCCGGCCGCGGACGACGAGGTCCCCCGGTTTTGGGTTTCGGTTGAGAAGACCTGCGTTTGGCCATCGGGACAGTCTGGGTCAGGTGGAAGGTGAATCGAGTGGGGCGTGGTCTGTGCGGCGAATCGAATGGTTCAGCGTCTCGAGGATCGGGACGGGTTGTTCTTATTGGTCGAGAAGATCAGTTCATCCAGATCGTCGCGGTCGCTGTAACGACGGAACTGGAAGTACCAGGCTCGCCAGTTGCTGCGAACCTGCTGTTGCCACAAGACGATGGCCCGTTTCTTCTGGTCCTCATTGGCCGTGTCGGGAAGACTGTCGACGGGATTGGCCGCCAAGGGACGGCCGCGAACAAAGATCCCACGCGGTTTTCGAGTCAAAGTGCACAAGGCGTTTCGGGCTTCCATCATGACGCCCAGGTCGTCCTCGGCCAGACCCTCGAGCAGCAGTGGGACGACCGAGAGATCTTCGCAGCGACCCAGTGCCCAGAACGCCGTCCGACGAATCTCACCGTCGCGGTGCCGGGCCAACACCTTCAGCCGGTCCTTCTGACCGATCAGCTTCTCACGATCACCGACCTGGACTGCCTCGACCAGAGCCTTCTGAGCGTCACCGGTGTCGAGCAGCTTGGGGTTCTCGAGTTCGGCCAGCAACTGGTCGATCGGCAATTCGACCTTCTTCTGCTCGACCCGACCATTCTTCTCCTCAACCAGACCCAAATCACCCGAAAGGCCTCGGCCACCAGCCTGCATGCCCGCTCCAAGTGCTGCGGGAGCTCCGAGCCGCTTGTTGAGAATTCGGGCGGTGGACTTCGTCAGGAACAACACCGCAAACGCAGTCCCCTCGGGCGTACCCTTCGTTGCTCCCTGAGCCGCACCCTGGCCCATCCAACTGCCGTCGGATTTCTGAGCCTGGACCAGGTGGGACGACCCATCGGCGTACCAGTCGCGGTTGCCGAACTTGTCGATCTCCGCCAAGGCACACATGCGTTCCAAACCGTAGAGATAGTAAAGCGGCCAAGCCTGCAGACCCTGAACGTCGACGATCGTGTAGTTGCGAGACAACCAGCTGGCCCCGCCCTTCACACTGCTGTCGATCGCACCCACCGCCAAACGGGCACCGGTCGGCTCGGGCTTCTGCGACTTCGGCTTGTCGGCCGACTTCTTGTTCTCGTCCTTAAGCTTCTCGAAATCGATCGTCTGCAAGACGCCAAACTTCGGTGCCCCGGAAGCCTTCGCCTGAGCCGCCTTCTTCTTGGCCTGGCTGCCCAACCCCTTGGCGTTGGGATGCAAGAACAATCGAGTCACCATCAGGCTGCCCGCTCCAGCTGCCGTCATGCTGTGACTGGGCTTCCGGTCCAGGTCGCCAGCGACACTCGCCGCCGGATGATAAGCAAACGCTCCACCACCATCACCCTTGAGCTGAGTCTTCACGTACCAGTTGGCGGCCCGGTTCCAGGCGTCCATCGGGACCTTCACGCCCGCTCGATCCGCAGCCCACAAACCGAGTACGGCGTACTGAGTGATCGACGTGTCGCCGTTGTTGTTCTTGGCCGGATAGTCCCAACTGCCATTAGGCAACTGCTCCTTGAGCAAGTACGCCACGATCGCCTCGATCTGGCTCCGGTACTTCTCGGCATCAGCCGCCTCGAGAGCCATCAAATCGACACCCGCTTCGTACACGAAGTGCTCGGGTGGCTTGTACTCACCCGATGACGACACCTTGCGGATGATCTTACCCAATACGACCGCGATCGCTGGATCGCTCGCCTTCACCTTCGCCTTGAGCATCGCGTAAACACACAACGCGTTGTAACCACCATACTGGTTCGCCGCCTTCGACCTCAGGTACGACACACCCTTGTCAATCGCAGCCTTGATCGGTGGGTCGTCAGGATGAGCCGCTCGGCAGGGCGAAGCCACCGCCGCACACAACAACACACTCGATACACCACAAACAAGCAGCAGCCGAAAACTACATAAGTCAACGCGCAGACTCGCCCGTCGGTCGTCCGACCTGTCCATCTCAGCCGCCTATGGGGATGTGAGAGAAGAAGAAGATGGGCCCGCATTTCCATCTTAGAACCGCGGTTTTTTACTGTCAACATGCCAAGATCACACCACCACGCACCAAGGGACTCGCTTGACACGACCCGATCACTTCGTAAACTCAATGGAGTTGAGACTGGATCTCAACTAAAAACGGCCTCCGGACGCTCTCAATCGACATCATGGCCACCGCCCTCGCACCCACAAAACGATCGACGACGCACCAACTGCCGGTTCTCCCGGAGTTGGGCGACGACCGAGTGGTTTGCCATTGCCTGAATGTCACGGCCGGTGACATCCGGTTGGCCAGCGAGACGGGTGACGTGGAAACGCTGCGAGCCGTGATGGTCGAAACCCGCGCCGGGACCGGCTGCACCTGCTGCCATCCGGTGATCCGACGCCTGCTCGATGAACCGGCGATCTCGTCAGCGACAAGCTAGCCGCCAATACGTACTAGTCGGCCGCTTTCTCTTCGCCCACCTGAGTCACCAGGTAGTTCTCGATCCCAAGCGTCTTGATCATTTCGAGTTGAGCCTCAAGCCAGTCAACGTGCTCTTCGGATTCGACCAGGATTCGCTCCAACAACTCCCGACTCCCACCATCGTTGTGCTCCAGACACAACGTGATCGCGTCGTTGTAGGCGTTCACGCCGCCAACCTCCAACGCCAGGTCATTCTCGAACTGCTCCTTCACGTCGTTGCCGACTCGAATCACGTCGTATCGGGAAATCTCCGGAGTCCCCTCCAGAAAAATGATCCGATCGATCAACATCTCGGCGTGCTTCATCTCGCCGATCGATTCCTCGAAATGCTTCGCCCCCAGCCGCAGAAACCCCCAGTTCTGACACATCTTCGACTGAACGAAGTACTGGTTGATCGCCGTCAATTCGATGGTCAGGCCACCGTTGAGTGCATCGATGACCGCGGCATTGCCTTGCATCAGGGTGTCTCCGTATGTCGTTTGTCTGTTGAACTTCGCTTCGAGGACTTGTCGGAACATATCCCACGGCGGGATTCTAGATCGCTCGCGCCACGATGGTAAAGTGCCCGACCCCCTGCCAGCGCCACTTTCGTCGAATTGACTTCCCGTCTCACTCTGCGACCGAGTCTCACCCCGATCCACTCTGACTGTCGAGATTCAGGTCCGAATCATCCAGCCCGGCGATATGTGGCAGGTAACGGTACTCGCCGTTGTAATCGAGCCCGTAGCCGACGACAAAGACATCCGGAATCCGAAAGCAGTGGTAATCGGGCTCCACGTCAACCTCCTGCCGGTCCGTCTTCCACAACAAAACCGCCGACCGCAAACTCAAAGGTTGATGCTCACCGATCGTCTCGAGTAACCTCTCGAGCGTGCGGCCGGAATCGAAGATGTCGTCGACCAGCAACACGTCCCGACCCTCGATATCGTCGAGCAACTGCCCGTCCACCTCCAACTCACCCCCTCGCGTCGCCGACCCCCGATAACTGGACGCTCGGATCAGAGAAATCCTCAGCGGGAGATTCATCGCGCGGACCAGGTCGGCCAACAACATCACGCTGCCCGTCAGCACGCCGACAACCGTCAATGTCTTGCCGGCATAATCGGTGGCCAACCGCTGCCCCAACACCTCGACCGCCTCGCGGATCTCCTCCGCCTCAATCAATACCTTCACAACAATCCACTCCCCTCAATCCCGCACATCCTAACCACCACCACCACCGACTACCAACTCGCTACAATCCAACCCGACTCCCGCCTCAACTCACACCGAGACCCCACCGCCATGTCCTGGAGTCGCCGCGAAATCCCCGGCGGTGCGATCGAGTTGTTCGAGCCATCGACGGCCGCACCGTCAATCGGCCTGCTGTTTCTCCCAGGCCACTCGGGCACCACACTCAACAACAACACCACCTGGACCCATGCACTCGAACGTGCCGGGCTGCGAGCCGCCTGTCCGGTTGCCGGCAGCGGCTGGTGGCTGGACGACTCAGACCCGATCGCCGACCGCACACCACTCGAATGGCTGCATCAGGTCGTGGCCGATTGGCTGAAAACCGAATGGGACACCAGGCCCGCGGGCCTGGCCCTTTCCGGAGTCAGTCTCGGGGCACAGGCCGCTCTCGGACTCGCCTACCGCCACGCACGCGATTATCCCGTCGTGGCCGCCGTCGCTCCGACCGTCGACTTCCACAAACTGCACGGACTCGGCCTGCCACTCGACGACTGGTACAACAGCCCCGAAGATGCTCGCCAGCACACCGTCCCACTCCACATCAACCCACTCAACTGGCCCGTCCACCAAATGCTGTGCTGCGACAGCGACGACCACGAGTGGTTCGATGGAGTCCAGCGGCTGACCAGCAAACTGCACTCCTCAGGGATCCCCGTCACCACACTGTTCGAAGCTCACCAACTCGGACACTGCTGGGACTACTTCAACATCGCCGCAAAACACGTCATCGACTTCGTCACACAACGCCTGCAACAGGTCCACAAAAGCCTCTAGCCACCCTCGGGCACAAATCGCGTCGTTGACGCACGATCCAAAACTACCTCGCCCGTCTTCAAACTCATCAACAACCGACGAGCATCCACACGCGAATACGGGCCGTTCTCACTGTTGCGCCGCCACAAAGTCGCCTTCTGCTGACCCGCTGAACTCATCACCACACGACCCGACGACTCGTTGAAACTGATCGTCTCGGCTCGAGCAAACCACGACTGAGACGACAGTCGACCGGCACCGGTCGCATCACCGCGAGCCTGCAGAGTGAGTGATCCTCGAGTCAATCGACGAGGTCGACTTGACGGACTGGTCGGTGAACCGGATACCGGAATCACTCCATCCATGCCGGCATTCGCCTCTTGGCCAGGCACCGCCTCGCGAGTCACCTGCAGAGAATTGCACTGCAACCAGCCAGCGTCTCGGCCCAGTCGATCCGGGTCAATCACGTCGCCAGGCCGCGAGACATGTCCGGTCACAACCTGAACCTGATCATCGAACGTGGCAAAACCGCGATCCATGTTGCCCTCCGACGACCTGGAAAAATCGACCCGCAGGTACTGCCAATCGGCAGCATCAAGTTCCAGAGGCAGGTTGGCTCGAGCCAACACGGTCGGAGCCAACGGCACGGGCCTACGTTGGCCCCGCTGCCAGAACTGGATCCACCCCGGCCCCAAGGCCTTCGTGTCACGAGTGGACAGGTCCACCTGCAGGTTCGCCAGACGAGCCTTCAGGATCTCCGAAAGACGCGGACCCTTCGCTCGCGATGACGCCGACGTCTGGTCGACACCATCACCGGCCGGATCAAATGTGTACCTCGTCAGGTGAACCGAGTGCCGGAACATCAGAGTTTTCAACTCCAGGTCGCGGCCTCCGCGACCCTTGATCGAAAGATCCGGAGCCCGACTCAAGGTCACATCTAACTGCTCACAATCGACCCGGCTGTCACCCAACTCGGACTTCACGTCGCCCAGAAACGAAAACTTTGCTCCATCCAGCACCAGACGCTCCTCCCAACGCACTTCCAGTCGAGTCCCCCGAGGTGCTGGATCTCCTGACAACAATTGCTCGGCAGGCATCGACAGCGAACCACTTCCCTCGACCGACCCGCGACCGCTGGAATTGTCCAATCGGATCGCCGGCCCGCTCAACTTGCCGTCACCCGATTTCAACACCGCCGGACGACCCACGATCGTCACACCCTGACCACCACCAGACGCCTCCGTGATCCGAATCCGCTCACCATCCATCTGGACCGGATCGTCGCCCGAGGAAGACTCGCGAACCAGACGCACTCCACCCTCGATCACAACCTCACGCAAAACCCAGTCACCACCACCCGTCGGCATTCCCACACGACCACGAATCGACTTCGACGATACGACCGCCGGATTCACCGGCGAATCCGATTCCTTGGCCTTCTCACCGGCTGGAATCAAGGTCTCGGCAGGCCGAGTCGCACTGGCACCGACCACCTTACTGACCGGCAACGGTTCGAAGCTTACGTCCAACAACCCCGTGCCAACATACGCACCTGGCATGATCACCCCGACCTGGTCCCGAGCGATCAGCCGAGTGATCCGGGCAGAAGTCGACAGACTGACCGCCCGCCCCGCATCAATTCGATCCCGGTCGCGATTCAACCAGATACGGATCGACTCGGCCGTCAACGCCGACCCGACTCCGTAACGAACCAATGGCTTTCCTTCGAGAACCACAAGGTCCAGACTGCTGCCCGGATCGGGTGTAAACGTCATCCGCCCAGACCAACTTGCCATGAACGGCACAGGCCGTGGCCCTGGCTGCTGCCACGTCATCGTCCCCGCTCCACGACAATTCGCTCGATCGATCCGACCATCCGCACCACGCGACAATACAACTTGATCGCAGACCAACCGTCCACGCTTCCAAACAGCAGACACTTCACCCTGCAATTCCATCGTGCCACCATCGGCACGATAGACCAGGCGGTTGGCTCGAGCCTCCAGATCCTGCACCACCGAACCGACTCGGACCGGAGCACCTAATGCCTCGAATTGAACGAAATGCAACACGCTGTTAGCCTGCCGGACCCGGGCCGGGTTCTGGGCCGGGTTCTGGGCCGGGTTCTGTGCCGGGCCCGTGCCTTGCCCGGACGTCGAGGCATCGTGACGGCGAAACCGCAAGGACAGACGCTGGCAGTCCAGACTGTCCCACTGCCCCGAATCGGTCGGTCGCTGCACTCGGACCGTATCCACAAATGTCGCCAGCAAACTCACCGGGTCGACAACCATCGGCCCGTCACACGAGATCTTCCATGGCCGGGATCGGCCAGCCACTTTGGCCGAGACGTCCCGATTCTCCAGAGCCATCTCCAGTTCCACGTCCCTCAACAACCGCACCGACTCGATCGGACCCGCCGGCAATCCGACTCCGCGCGATACGGGCAACCAAGCCCCCGAGTCTTCTGGTCGACCGCCCACAGAATTACCCAACTGCACTTCGACTCCATCAGCACGCCCAGTGTGCCCCGACCACGCCAGCCGGACCGGGTCGTTGCTGACGACCATCATCGCTTCGCGATCGAACAGGAAATTCCCACCCCGAATCTTCAGGCCATCCGCTCCAGTCACCTCGACCGCACCGTCCAGCCGACAGCCAATCGCCAACCGCGGGTCCGGATCGTCCAGGTCCACGGAATCGGGAAATCGAACCACGGCCGAATCGGCCAGGATCACCACCGGCTCGGCTTCGCCAGCCCGCGGACCTGTCGTGGAGGCATCCGTGACAGGGACATGAATGAGTGCAAACGGAGCAAACCGCACGACTCGGGCCTCATCGATCGCCTCCTGTCGCCCGGCAAAGAAATACGTCTGCCCCCATCGTCCCTGCCAGCGAGCTGTCACCGCCCATTCCGGCAGGTGGCGACGTGCCCATTCGGCGTTGTCCCGAGGCGGACCGGACGGAAAGTCGTCCGATCCCGCAGCCAACGGCTCGGCCCGACGTGGTACAGCCAGCCGCGGTGACACCAAGCCGACGTAGACACCGAACAGACTGCTCAACAGCAACCCACTCAACAAGGTCCAAGCTAGCCGACCGGTCACACTCACCGCCGCCTCGCCTCCGTTCTTGACTTCCCAACTGCTCCAACCACTCAGCCACTCAGCCAGCAGCCGCATCCGACGGGACCATCCCGATCACGTCGGTGATGTCGATCAACCCGATCGGTTCACCATCCGGATCCACCACCGGCAATTCGCTGATCTTGTGTCGCGTCAGCAGTTCCAGGGCTTGACCCAGCGATTCGTCACGATCGACTCGCAACGGATCGGCCGTCATCACCTCGGAAATCGGCCGATCCAGTTGTCGGTCCTGATGCCGTTCGAGCAGTCGGGCCAGGTCGCTGTCGGTGAAGATGCCGACCAGCACACCGGCCCGATCCACCACCAGCACCGCGCCGGTCCGCCGACCCGGCCGCGCCGCCGTCGCCAGTACCTCGCGGACACTCGATCGCCCGTCGACCACACGCAACTGATCCGCCGTTCTCATCACGTCGACAATCGAAGCCAGCTGTCGGCCAAGACTTCCGGCAGGATGGCAACGAGCGAACTCGGTCCGAGTGAACTGGCGGTCGCGACTGGCTACCAACGCCAACGCGTCCCCGACAGCCATCATCACCGTCGTACTTGTCGTCGGTGCCAACCCCTCACCGCCTGCCTCGCGATGCGAACCGGTCGCCACCACCACGTCGGCCGCTCGACCCAATGTGCTCGTCGCAATCGACGTGATTGCCACGATCGGGATCCCACGCTCCGACAACAATGGCAACACCGCTATCACCTCGGCCGATTCCCCACTGTTGGACAACAACAACGCCACGTCCGTCTCGGCAATGCAACCAATGTCCCCGTGCAATGCCTCGACCGGGTGCAGGAATCCGGCTCGAGTGCCCGTCGACGACAGCGTCGCGGCCAGCTTCCGACCGATCCGACCCGCTTTGCCAACTCCACACACGATCACCTGTCCCTTGCACTCGGCCAACAACAACACCGCGTCACTGAATCCCGACTCCAATCGCTCGGATGTCGCGTCCAATGCCACCGACGCCGCCCGCAGGATCTCGCGACCCGCACGGATCCGGTCGACTTCCGAGTACGGAATCGTCTTGCGTATGACTTCAGAACTCATCTCAATCGCGCGAAATCCCGCCGCGCCCTCGCCACGAGCCAGAATGCGGCGGGAGTATAGTGCCGATCTGCGGAATGGGTCAACGCGAGCAATCCGAAGCGACCGGGGCAACCGGAGCTTGGAGATTCTGCCGGGTGGCGGGCGATCAGCGAATCGCTTTCTTCGCCTGGATCGCTTCAAACCGAGCAATCCACTTCGCAGGCTCCTCCTCGAACGCCGCCTTGCAGCCGCTGCAACACACCCAGTAGGTCTTGCCCTGGAAACTGACCGCAGTTGTACCCAGGCCCTGAGAAATCACGCAGGTCTTCTCGCCGTAATCGCTGTCACTCAACGCAAACGACGTCCCCTTCCGCTGACAACCAATCGTGTCCTGCAACCGGAATGCACCCGTGCCTCGCCTGCGAGACAACTCGACCAGCATCCGGTTGTTCTCCTGCTGATTGAACACCAACTTCCAACCACCCGACGCCCCGTCCGCTGGCGTCTCGACCAACGACAGCTTGAAGGTCATCTGAGGATTGTCATCGGCATCGCCGGCGACCTGTCGAGGTACCTGCGAGAAGGTGCCACGCATTACCCGCTGCTGGCCCTCGCTGTTGGTCCCGCGGAATTCGAAGACCTGCTCGCGAGCCAACCAGGTCAAACGACCGTCGCGAAAATATGGACTCTCACCAGATGCCATCACCAGAGCCGGCCGAGTCGGATCGGTCGTCAAGTCCCAGACAAAGCCCATCGGGACCAGCGACTGCTCCTTCCGAGTGATCCCGCGCCACTCGCCCAGCAGGATCTGCAACGGCTGCATGCGTTCCATCACCGCATCCAGTCCCAACTCGACAGCCGTAGCGGAACCCGAAGTCCCGCCAGCACCCAACCCCGAACCACTCAGCTGAACAGGTCCGCGACGCCGCTTCGGCAGAGGACTCGCAACCGAACCTCCGCTGTCACGGCCTACGGCTCCAACCGACGTCGCTGCACCAGCATCATCAACCGCCGGCGTGCCGTCACCGCATCCCCCAATCGCCACCACCAGAGTGCACACGATCAGCAATAACCACCTCTGCCGATTCTTCAACACAACAAACTCTCCGACTCGGGATCCAATACCACATTCGCACCCCGATCATAACGCATCCCACACTGTGCTGGCTCCCCCCGAGACCACCAACCCATCCCCAACCCACGCCACCTCGATCAGCGCAATTCCGAGACTTCCGCTTGCTTCGATTTCCAAATCGACTCGATCAACCGCTTCGTCCGTAACGAAGCATCCGCCTCGCGACTCTCCCTATCCCGAACACTCGGCTTCGCACTCCGCACCTTCTCGACCAACTCGCGATACGTCGCAGCCACCCGCGAATTCTTCAACCGAGGCTCCGCGAATGCCGCCTCGCCGTCGACCGACCCTCGCTGGCGCGAAACTTGCTCCTTGAGATTCTGGGTCCCCTGCCGAAAACGATCGGCCAGACCATGAAACGCCGCTGGCACAACCGACCGACTCGAGACAACCTCAGACGACTCCTCAGACGACTCCTCAGATGACTCCTCAGATGACATCGGCTGATCATCGACCGGACCAGGCTCGGCAAACGGCAATGGCCTCGCCTCAAGCAACCCGTCGATCTCCAACCCGTGACTGCGCTGCCAGGCCCGACGCAAAGCATCGCGGTACGCTTCGGGCGTCCACTCGCTCTCGGCCAACTGCACATTGTTGATCGACAGCAACCGACCGGTTCGGTAATGCAGGTTCGCCAACGACTGGTTGTAAGCCACCAGGCTGGTGTAGTACGCCACCTCGGCATCGCCTCGACTGACCTGAGCTCGCAGCAGATCGTCAAGTGTCTTGGTGCCCGCGTTGAAGACCTCGATCTCGAACTGCCGCACGCGCTCCTGGGCGGCGGCACGTCGGTTCAGGTTCGAACGGGTGGCGGCGTCATGAGCAGCCAGTTGCTGTACCGCGTCGGCCAGCTCGTGGCTGATCTCGGATTCCTGTGCATCCAGCACCGCTCGAGCCTTCGACACCCGCAACTCGAGATTCCTGACCTGAGCGTTCGCCGAGCGCATTCCGATCGGAAGAGTGAACTCGAATCCGAGAGTCCAGCCGGTGTAATCCGCATGAGAAAGACCGCGATACCCACTCGAAAACGGAGAACTGCGGTCATTCGAGAACAAGTCGTCACCTAACGAGTTGACCTGGTAGCCGCCCACCATGTCCAGCCGAGGCCTCAGTAGACTGCGAGCCGCTTTCAACTGCAGCTGCAGACTCCGCAACGACCACCGCTGTCGCCTCAGTTCCACGCGAAGTGTCAGAGCACTCAACAGGTTCGATTCCCAGTCGGGCTCGAATCGAGCGGTCACCGGTTCGTCGGATGGCCTGAGTACCGTGCCGTCGGTGACCGGTAGACCCAACAATCGCCTCAAAGCCGTCTCGGTGCGGTACAGATCCGACAACGCCGTCTCGGCTCCAGCCCGCGTCTGGTAATAGCGATCCCTGGCCAGGGGTTCGTCCGAGTTGGTGAAGCCCTGCTTGCCGCCGCCGTCGAGAATCACTCTCGTGTCCCGCCATGACTTCTGGGCACTGTTGCGCGACGTCACCGCCGCGTCCCACTTGCGATAGGCCAGGTACAGGTCCCAGTACAGGTCCTCGACATCCTTGACCAGGTTGATCGCCGACTGCTCGAACTGAGTCAACGTCAGGTCGTTGTTGATTCGAGCAATCAACACGCCCTGGCTCACTCCGCTTAAACCTCGAAACTGCTGAGCGACCGGGCCGGCGATCCGAGTGAACTCGGTGCCCGAACCGGCCAACAGAGGCTGGCGGTACCTGAGATTCACGTTGCCGGTGTAAGTCGAATTGTACAGGTTGAAGCTGCTGGGAATGTTGCTGCCAAAGTACGACCAGTCGTGACCCACCGACAGGCTGGCCCCGTAGGCCAACTGCTTACTCAGGCTCGAAGTGAAATCGCCCATCTCGCCAACCAACGCCTGACCACTGCCGATACCGCCGGACATGAAGGAGTTGTTCTGAGGCGTCTCGTTGCGACGCCAGGTCATCGTTGTGGTGAACTCGGGGTCGAACGCAGCCAAAGCCGCCGTCACACCCCGGCCGCCAAACAATACGCCCGTCTCCTGGATTGAAGGATCCCAGATCGACGCCACGCGGTCCGGTGACGACAGAATCGCATTGCCCGGCGACAGGAACCCGCCACGCGTGCGGATTACCGAATTGTTCTCCAAGGCCAGCTTCAACGCGGCCGATAAACTCAGGTCGCGAATCACGTCGTCTGTCGGAGCGACGACCGTCCGAGGCGGACGCTGCCAGTTCTCACGCTGGACCGGGTGAGGATCCTCGCTCGGACTCGAAATGTGTAACTTGTGGTCGCGGTAATGCTCAAGATCCGCGTCACTCAACCACGTCACATCTCGACCCGGACCCGTGCAACCACCCGCCAACAACGACAAACAAACCACCAGACCGGCAGCCAGCCGCAGCGACATCGAGACAGAACAACAGAATGTCGGCATAAGAGAGCAAACGCAAATGGGGCGACGCGATAACCGTTACAAACGGTATCGACGGAATAACCCGCAAACCTTAACGCCAAAAACGCCAAACCCAACTCGCCCCAGAGACTGACTCTCGGCCGCCGCAGGCGGATGGTGCCTGTCCCGAACCCCCCACGCGCAACCCAGCCCCCCCCCGATCACGTCGTGCCAGAACCCGGATCACGACCCGGTGCGAATTCGCGGTACGGACGTCCCAACCACTTCTTGATCACAACCACCTCGCCCGCGTCGTTGCCTTCGATCGCATGACCGACAAACTGCAACACATAACCGCCAACAAAACTCGCCAACACCCACCACCACGGCTGGTCCCGAAGAGCCAACACAACGGGGACAACAAATGTCAAAGGCACACCCGCAAGATGCAGCAGACGGTTCAGAGGATGAGTGTGCCGCTGGATGTAGTTGAGGAGAAATCGCACGAGTGCCGGCCCTGAGGTCGTCCAAAACGACATTGTGACGGACGCGACCCCCCTTTTCCAGCCGTCACATTCACTCCCGACACGACACCATTCCCGCTGGCCGACCACGCCCGATTCTGGTATTCCCCTCACCGTGGACGAAACCGACTTCCGTGCACTGGTCTCCGGAAAACGCCGTGGCCCGATTGCCACTGGGCTCAGAGCCCTGCTGTGGCTCGCCAAATGGCCCTACCACGCCGCCATCTCGGCCAGAAACTTCGCCTACAACACCAATGCACTCGCAACACACCCTGCCAATGTTCCGGTCCTGAGCATCGGCAACCTGACCACCGGTGGCACCGGCAAGACTCCACTGGTCGCCTGGCTGGCCAACCACCTGGCCGACTCCGGACATCAGGTCGGACTGCTTAGTCGTGGCTACCGACGGCCAAACAATGACACGAATCGCGAGACCGGTTCTGGCAACGACGAAAAACGACTGCTAGAAACACTCTGCCCCGGAACACCTCATGTCCAAGACCCCGACCGAGTGGCCGGTGCCCGACAGGCCGTCGCCCAACACGACTGCGATGTGCTGGTCCTCGACGACGGTTTCCAGCACCGACGCCTCAGACGAATCCTCGACATCGTCCTGATCGACGCCACCTGCCCGCTCGGATACGGACACCTGCTGCCGCGAGGACTGCTCCGAGAACCACTCGCGGCACTCCGACGTGCCTCGCTCGTCATCCTCACACGAATCGATCAAGTCCATCCCGATCGCCTCCAACAACTCAAAGACCGGTTGTCGACATGGATCGACGACAAACGAATTGCCGAAGTCACCTTCCAGCCCACCGGGCTGGTCAACAGCGATGGCGCCACACTCGGGTTGGATGCACTGAATGAATCGCGAGTGTTGACCTTCTGCGGGATCGGAAACCCCGAAGCCTTCCACGCCAGCCTCGATCCGGTCGACTTGCGGAACTTCCCCGATCATCACCACTACGGCAACGACGAACTGGACGAACTGGCCAGCTGGGCCGATCGACACCAAGCCGAACTACTGCTGACCACCTGCAAGGACCTGGTAAAAATTCCTCGAACACAACTCGGACACACGCCACTCTGGGCACTGCAGATCGGTGTCCAATGGGTGTCCGGACGGGCCATGGTCGAGACCGCCGTCGCCGATGTCCTCGATGCCAACAACTAGTTGCTGGCCGGCAGACGATCAATCGAATCCTGCAACTCGTCGTGTTGGGCAAGCATGATGGCCGAAAGAGTCAGCGAGGTGACCGAGGTGGCCAACAGGGCCAATTCGAAGGAATCCAGGCCGCCTTCTCCATCAATACCAAAACGGTGCGCCGGATCCAAACCGTCATCACCCTGGCCGCGAACTGCAAGTTCCGCCGGCAGTTTCGCGTCGAGATCCAGTTGCTTGTCAGCCTGAGGCGGTGCCGACTCATACGCCCACACTCGAACGATCGCCTCGGTCGTCGCAACCTCGACACGATAAACTCCCGACAACAGACCCGTGATCCGGTAGTCGCCATGCTCGTCAGACCGGGTCGACGCAATCGTGAGGCGACCCCGCGATACAACCACCCGGGCATCAGGCAACGGGCGACCCAGCTCGTCTCGCAACCGACCAGTCAACGCACCGTCAGATCCCAGCCGAATGTCCTGGATTCGAGGCCCGCTCGGCACCTTGCCAACGACTGACTTCTGCCTCTGGTGCGCCGACGAAGCCTCCTCGGCCACACCCCAGGCCGGACTCGGCACCAACATCGCGGCCAGTGCCAGCCAGGACAGAAATCTCGAACTTCGTTCATGTTGTCGAACAATTGGCATATTCAAACCGGGCTGAAGGGACGTTCTGACAGACCTCAGGGACAGGCACACGAAACTTCTCTTTCACACTACGGACTGGCCGGAGGAGAATCGTCGTCGTCGTCATCGAGTTCATCGATGATCAGGATGGCACCGATCACTCCACCAACGATCAACGCTGCACCCAACGTCGTCGACATGCCTGCGCCACCAAACAGACCGCCGTCAGATGCGACGTCGGTCGGAGGAGCGTCCTTGTCCTGGCCTCGTACGATCAGCGAGTCGGCCACAACCTGCAGTTGCCCAGCGACACTCGGAGGAGCTGTTCCGACGGCCCACGCCCGAATCAGTGTCTCGGTCCCGTCCACACGCACCTGGTACAGGCCGCCGGGGAGATTGTTGATCGAGTAACGACCCGACTGGTCGGTCAGCGTCCGAGCCACCACAATGCGACCGCGACGAACCTCGACGAGCGTCTTGGCACGAACCTGCCCCTTGCTGTCGATCACGGTTCCGGACAACGAGCCCGAGTCGGTCAACGAAACATCGATGACGCGCGGGGAAGACGCGATCTGAGCGGCCGGTAATAGGACCTGAGATCCCAGTAGACAGGTGACCGTCATGGCGACGGCAAGACAACGAGTGATCTGAGAGCGAATGTTCATGGTCGAAATCCTTTTCGGCGAGAACGAGTAAGTTCGAGGTTGGGTGGCAAGGTCAGTTGATCCGAATAGTTTCAGGGGCTGAACGGTGAAGTGGCCGGGGGATCGTCATCGTCATCGTCATCGTCATCGTCATCGACGGTCACCACGATCACACCCACGACTCCGGTGACAACCGCAGCCGTCAGCAACGGGTTGTAGAAAACAGCTCCGGGCGAAGTGTACGTCCCAGGCCACATCATGCCGCCTCCCGGGACCTGGTACGGCTGAAACGGATAGGCAGGCATCGGCTGAACCGAGGGAACAGCTGGTGCCGGAGCCTGACCGCGGATGGTGGTCGTCTTGGACTCGAGTACAAGATGGCTGCCCGTGTGGGGAGGTGCCGTGCCCTGGGCCCAGGCTCGCACCGCACGACCCGTACCCGGTGCACTCAACCAGTAGACGCCTCCCGAAAGACCGTCGATCCGAAAACTGCCATCGCCGGTCACCACAGCTTCGGCCATCAACTGCCGGCCATGGTAGACGAGCACTCGGGTGATATCTGTTGACTGGCAGTCGGCGATGCCGATTTCACCGTGCAGGCTGCCGTGCCGATCGAGTTCGATGTCGATCGGTCGATTGGCTCGAACGACCGCAGCATTGGCGTTGGCCGAAACGAATGGCAGCAACGCCAGCACGAGACTCACGAGCAGTCCGGGTGTCGAGATGGTTTGAGTATTGAGTGTCACGGTGATCACGATGTTCGCCGAGGCGGCCGACTTGCGCCGGTTGGTGTGAGAGACAAGCAGCAACGAAGAGAGCCGGGTCTATATGACACAAGAACCGTGTCAGACGACGGGGCCGATCTGGTCAGTCGAATGGTTGGGGAATATGAGTGGAGTGGAGATGAGAGAGGCCGGGATTCTATTGATCGAACGAAACGGGTCAAGAGGATTTTTGGCGGCGAGTGGCTGGCTGGGCCCGCCTTGCCACAAACCGGGACCAACGCTAGGTTAAAACCGCTTCAGCCGCTGTAGCTCAGTTGGTAGAGCGAGGCATTCGTAATGCCTAGGTCGGGAGTTCGAGTCTCCCCGGCGGCTCTCACGGAAGTTGTTCAATGGGAACGACTTCCGCTCTTTTCGAGCGATCCGTGTTCGAGCGGAATCGGCTCAGTGTTACCTGAAGCCTCCCACAAGACCTCCGCAGCAGCCTCGGCGTTCCGGCCGACGTAGAACTCCATCGTCGTCGAAATCGACGCGTGCCGCATCAGCTGCTGGAGGATCACGGGCATCACGCGATTCGCCCAACGGGAACCAAACGCCCGGCGAAAGTCATGGGCTGATGCGTACTTCACCTTCACGCCGCTCCTTCCGCTTCGCTCGGCCACCTTGATCCCGGCAGCTTTCCCGATCCGGCAGATCACACTGGTGGGGACGCGGGTCGCCATCTCTCACGCGTCCTTCGGCTTCAGCTCCAGACCCAAGGCCCGGCAGAGCCGATCGATCGACCGGAGGGACAGCCCGACCTTGTCGTGCGTGAAGCGGCTCAGCTGATTTTCGGAGATGGCGCTCAGACGCGAAAAAACGGAGCCCACGTGAGCTACGGTTCCGCATCAATCTATTATACTAGGTTTTTGGCCGTTATTTAGGTGGTGGGCTTCTTGGGACAGCGGCCGATTGGGCTGCATTGGGAAGTCAGTCGCAACCACCGTAGATTGGGGCCCGTTCTTCTGTCTTACCGACAGAAAACAGTAGAATCTGCCCATGGTCGACAGAATCGAGGCGGACTTGTAATGATGCCCCGGTTGTGTGGTCAAGACGAGAAACGGTGATCCTCCGATGAACAGCTTCCACCCCCACTCATCTGCGACACTCCTCGCCGCACTTACGCTGCTCTGGCAGACCGTCGCACTCGGAGCCGACTTCCAGATCGGCCTGGAAGTCACCTCCCGGCTGACCCATCCCAACACGCCGATGTCGGTCACGATCGACTTCGCCGACCAGATCCGCCATTTCCGCCAGAAGCGGATCCCCGGCGTGCTCGATGCCAACTCGATCCGAGTCATCAACGCGACGACCGGCCAACGGGTCGCTTCGGCCCGCACCGAGGACTTTGCCTATTCGGACCGAGGTCGCATCGAGTGGGTGATCTCAGATCCCGGGCACACCTCCTGGCGGATCCAGTTCCGCACCACAAAGACCCGCGTCCGCATCCGGCCCCAGGGCCACGTGCCGGCCATCGGGGTGGGTGACCTGCTGAGGTACAACGCCGGCCCGCATCGCCCGATCACGTCGTTTTTCCAGGCCGAGTTGCATGACCTGACCGGCGACGGCCGGCCCGATTTGGTCGGCAGCTGGAACTACTCCTACCGCGACGGCGACCCCTGGGCGGCTCCGATCCTCTACCCGTCGATCGACCCGCTTCGTCCGACGCAATTCGGAAACCTGCAGAGACTGCGGTACTTCGAACCGAAGTCACCCGGGAAGATCAAGGACCTGCACACCGACTACAGTGCCCTCGACTGTGCCGACTTCGACTCCGACGGCCGCACCGACCTGCTGTACCTCAATGGCAACACCCACCGGGCCCGCATCCTGCTGGGCACCTCCGATCGCCAACCCGGTGGCGCCCCGATCTTCCGAGGCGACCTCGAGTTCACGGTCCCCCACGGTTACACCTGCCAGGCCGTCGACCTCGATGGCGACCGCGACCTCGACCTCGTGTTCGGTCGTCAGTGGCTCGAAAACATCTCGGCCACCGGCTGGCCCCTGAAACTCTCACCCGCCAAGCCCCTCGGCCTGCCCGCAGGCAGTGCCTTTGCCGATCTCGATTCCGATGGACTTCTCGACGTCATCCACCGCACCGGCTCCTCAGGTGACACACTCGGCGGACACCTCGTCTGGAGAAAACGACTCAAGAGCAAGACCGCTGTGCTGAAGTTTGCAGATCCCAAGCGGCTGGCCGGAATCTCAGAGACCGGCATCACGATGGTCTGTGCCTCGAGAATCCTCATGCCGGCCCCCGCCAGGGAACAGCGGCACGAGTCCCATGGGGGCGGCGAACAGGCCAGGCACCAGACCCTGCTGGTCATCCAGCACAACGCCTACCAGCACCTGGTCCTCTACCAGCAGGCCACGACGGGAGACAACACATCGGCTCCCCGCTTCCGGCGCATAGGCCGGGCCGAGTCGCCCGATGCGGTGCTGTCTCTCTCGGACCAGGCCTGGCCATCTCTTTGTGACTGGGACAACGACGGCGACCAGGACCTGCTGGTCGGCGGCGGCTACGGCTGGCCTCAAATCGTGATCAACAGCGGCAGCGACGAGTCTCCCCGTTACGAAAACGCCCGCCGGATCACATCGATGGGCACCCCGCTGCGGCTGCTCCGTAACCCGATCCTCGGCTCACCCGCCAGCGGACACAACATGGGCTACCCCTACCCGGTGCTGGTCGATTGGGACGCCGACGGTCGGCCCGACCTGTTCTGCCCCAACGAGACCAACCGCATCTTCTGGTTCCGAAATATCGCCAAGCGAGGCCAGCCTCCGAAGTTCGGACCTCGGCAACAGGTCCTCTGCGACGGTTTCCCCGACTCGCCGGAACTCAAGACGCTCTCGGCCACCCGAGCCGCCTCGTCACGCTCCAACAACGGTATCTATCCCACCGAACCCAACCGCCCGTTCTTTTGGCGAACCGGTGCCGCCGTGGCCGACTTCAACGGCGACGGACTGCTCGATGTGATCACCTGCGAGGGTTCGGTGCTCAGGGCCGCACTGTACACACGGTACCGCGACGGACGCGGCAACCTGAAACTCAAACGCGACTCGATCGTCAGGCTCAAGGACGGTCGCGAATTGACCGGAGCCGTGGCCGGGCGACGTGCCGTCTGGAGCGAGTCGTTCCGGCCCGTCGACTGGGACCGCGACGGGCTGCTCGATCTGGTCTACAGCATCGCCGGTTCGCACCACGGCACGCTCGAGGGGGGCAGCATCTACCTGCTCCGCAACGTCGGCACCCGTACCAGCCCGCTCTTTGACGCCCCCCGCACCATGAAGTGCTATGGCCGAGCGATCCGCATCACCAACCACGGACCTCATCCCTGGATCGGTGACTACAACGGAGATGGACTGCCCGATGTGATCGCGTGTGTCGAGTGGAGCGTCTACCCCTACTACTCGCACGCGGCCCTGGTGATGGATAAGCCGCCCACCGTCAAGCTGCAGCAGGCCACCCAGGTCCGCTGACGCCACCGCGAGCCAGCAGCCCGTTGTGAAAAACTCAGGTTCGGGCACCCGCCGGGGTCAGACGCCCGCCACGGATCGTCCTTGCTCCACCTGCTCCAGGCATGACGCCTCCGTGAACACGCGTTATCTCCCGGTACCCGCCGAGCGAGGGGTGGGGGCGCGGATTCCATTTCCGGCGGGAACGGTTTAGCCACGCTTCATCGCGTTGATGATGGCCAGGACGGCCTCACTCCCCGCTCAAGGCGAAAGCGTCAGCCCACGTGAGACGCTACGGACGTGGGGGGAGCCGACGCAATGGCGGTCTCGGCGGCTCTCACGCAAGTGATGTCCTCGTGACCACTTGCGTGTTTTTCTTAGACGCCAGATGCCGCTCAGTTTCCCTGCCAGGCAAAGTGACGAGTCAGCTCAACCCCACTCGTCTTCGGGCAGATGCGAACATCCAACTCGTACTTCGGTTGCGTCGTCGACAGTTCTCTTTGAACCGTTACATGGACGACATCACCCTCGACCACCGCGATTGGCTTGCTGAACAGCTTCACGTAGGGCGTCGACCAGTTGGTCCGCTGATGCAGGCTGTTGATCACCGTCTGCTGGTCCACGTGAATCTCGAGAAACAACACCAGGCCTTCCAAGTCGCCGGCCCGGGAAATGACCAACTCCAGTTCCCGACAATCCGTCAGCGGCATGTCCTCGCAAAACACGGTCGTCTCGAATTCCGCAGCCGGCCCCAGGACATTCCCCGGCGGAAAGTTGAAGACCTTGTACAGGTCGGCCTGCTGAAATGAAAACAGCAGCTGGCCCAGTCCGCTGATCGCGGCATCCAGCAGCGGTAGCTTCAGCGGTTCCACCGGACAGATCCAGGTCGTACACGCATGCGGAATGAACTCGGCGTCCGGACTCAGAAACCTCTGCTTGGCATCATTGACCACCAGCGTCATGCCTTCGGCACTGCCCACAGACCCGACGATTTCATGGACCAGTACGTCGCACGGCTCGGCCAGTTCGACATCGGTCGAAAAGCCCGACACCAGTTCGATGTCCGACGCCATGCCAGACCGCTCGATTCGCCGCTGTGCGGTTTTCAGACTCTGCGAGTTCTCCTCAATGGCATACACCTTCTCGGCACCCGCCCGGACACACATCTCAGCCAATACCGCACTCGCCCCCGTACCAATGTCGACCACCCGCTTGCCGGACACCAGCTTCCTGATCACCGTCTCGTAAGCAACGTTCCGCACCGAGTCGTCGAGCAGAATCTGGTAGGCCCCGTCCGTGTAACTCTGGTTCATCTCCCGATTGTCCATCTGAGTCCGCCGCAGACAGAGAATCACCCCACGCTCCCGAAGAACACGAAAGACAAACCCCTTCAAACGGTCGAAAACAACATCAAACATCTAGGCAGTCACCAAAACTCACAAACGCGGGTGCGGCAACCCCGGCTTGGAAATGCGGTCGATGTGGTAGTTGTGACACTTCAGACAACTGTCACCCACCCTCTGCCGAGTATGGCACGTGGCACACTGCTCGCGCTGCATCGACCGCAGGCCGCTGCTCAGCACGCCAAACGGATTGCCCGCGATGTCCGAAACAACTCGAGCCATCGCAGTCTCCCGTCCCACCAACGACAAGTCGGACTCCGACGGCCGACGGATCGGATGACAACTATGGCAAGTCATCTTCAAGGTCAGGTGAGGTCGATGCGAGAACTTCACGAACCGGGATCCTGAACCCGACGACGAAAATGGACTCCAGACGATCCGAGACGCAGGCCCTTCGGTCTGCCCGACCGTGTGACACTTCATGCATCGACCGCTTCTGACCTGAAACGGACCCGACAGCTCCAACAATATCCACTGCAACGCACGTCGACCATCACCGTCGTCAGACACCCGACCCGACTCTCGCAACTGAAGCCGTACGGCAACCTCCATCCACGCACGCAAGAACCGGTCGGCATGCTCGGTCGGACGGTAACGGATCGACGAATCGGAATCGTCGGCATACCAGCCCCGCTTCGAACCTTGCTCGGTCGGTCGGTCGGTCGGTTGCTGACCCGACTCGAGCCGCTCGGCTGGAGCAGCGGCCGCGGCCGACGCCTCGTTCGGCCGAGGCGAATCCTGCGGCTTCGGATCCGGTTCGGGCTCCTCGATCAGCCAACGGCCAATCGAATCCTGGATCGTCCGACGAGACCATCCGACCGTCAGATCAGCCAGATCAGAACCACTCACGTCTTCGCCCAACACGGCCAGCAATCGTGCTCGCAAGACCGACTCGCCACCCTCGGCCACATCCTCCCAGAGCTTACGGATCGCCAAGACCAATCGCTCGACCTCCAACAACGTCTCGGCCGATACACCACCCAGATCCCGCAAGTTGATCCTGTTGTCTTGGATCGACCGATACGTCCTGGCAATCCCCGCATCGGCAGACAACAGCACCATCATGAAGGGCGACAACGACGTGTCCGGGCCCAACAGTCGCCCCGTCACCGGCCACTTGCCGATCGCCTGGCTCAACTTCCTGCCATTCTCGCTGTCGAGATCCAGGACCGGCAGATTCAGAAAGGCGATGCCCGGCAAGGCATCGCTCTGGATCTGGCCAGAATGACAACTGCCACAACTCTCGGCGAATGGCTTCAACACGCTGAATCCGCCCGACCGGTCGTCCTGATGACAAGACAAACACGACTCGGGCTTCACACCATCCGGCATCGTTCTGGTGAACTCGACAAAGTGCTGCCCGTAATGCGAGTTGTGATCGAACGACGAGCCACTGCGTGCCGGAGCCGGATAGTCGACCAGTTCGGGATGCCCGTCAGAAAAACTGTGAAAACTGCTCGTGTGACACCGCTGGCACTGCAGGTTCGTCATGTGAGTCAGGTCGGCCTGTCGACCGCGATGCTCGCGATGACACGTGCTGCAAACAAGAGCGCCTTCGTGACCGACCGGAACGTTGGCCACCAACCTGGCCAGGTCCAACTCGATCAAGCCGGCCGTCTCGCGCCCGGTGTCCTGCAACCGCTTGGTGATCGCCTGCAACCGGCCCGGCGACAGGTTGTGCGGATACAATGCGTACTTGTCTTCAAAGTCGTCATGACACTTCAAACACCGACGACTCTCCTGCGCGCCGGCATGTCCCGATAATGCCGAACTGCTCCACTCGATGATCCCATCATTCCCCGCCGTGTGGCAGGTCCCACAATCGTGGCGGAAGCTGCGGTGAGCCTCGGTCAGTTTGCCCGGGGACAGCAGACGACCCGCCCATGTGGGCTGGCTGGTGCCCGGTTCACCCTGCGAAAGACCACCTCCGAACAGGAACGCCAAACACCCAAGAGCCAAGGCCGTCGACAGGATCGTCAGCCGCTTGCGCCTGGCCAGCAGGCTCCGAACCGGAGAACACGGTGGTACCTGCTCCGAACAACTGCCATCGGCCAACGGGCCGGCTTCGCAACGTCCGCCCCACGCCGCCGGCCGTACACACTGATGACCGTCTCCCTGCGGTGCCGGTACGCAGACATGGTGAGCCTGACACTGACCCCGCACATCCGGACCAACCGGACACGGCTGGCCATCCGACAGATGACCGCATACCCAGGGCCGATCCGGACGCTCGTAGGAACTGTCCTTGTGCTCGAAAGATTGAAGCGGATCGTTCATCGAATGCCTCCGGCGAACGAATAAACCAACACCAGGTGAAACACCACAAAAACCAACAATCCCGATGTCAACGGAATGTGCACAAACAACCAGTACTTCAGCAACGCCTGCAAAGCGTACTGGTAGTCGAGATCGTCCTTTTGCTTCACCCGCTCAACCATGTCACCCATCACCGACTTCTCGACCTCGGACAAATAGCCCTCCTGCGACTGGATCTCCCTGAGCAACTTCAATCGCGGTCGCTGGAGGTGCAATACGTGACTCCAGAAGTTCCTCGGCCGCTCGAAAAACGACTTCAGGCGGGACGCATAAAACGCCGGGACCACCGTCGACTCGGCCTGCGAACCACACTCCAGAACCATCGCTTCCACCTCGTCACGGATTCGACGCACAAAAATCGGGATCCGCTCGAACAGCACCTCCTGAGAATCTCGTGCTCGAGTGGTCAGCCGAGGCGGAATCCATCGCGACAACAACAGACCGATCACTCCACTGAAAAACACCCCCAGGAACAACGCCGACAAGACGACTTCGAAACCACCGTTTGGAACCCGGCCGGCAATGTGCACGACGAAAACGACACCGCTCAACAACCCTCCATAAATGTGGAACTGCAGCCAGGTTGACGAACTGCCCAAAGGCAGAAATGGCAGCTTCTTTCTGATGTTGTAGGCAGCCAACAACGCCACCAGCGAAAACAACAGCCAGCCAGACACAAAGGCAACCGGATACAACGACACCGATAGCAACCGGTCGATGACGATCACGACAATCGACAACAGCAACAGGATGCCCAGGTTGCGCCGGCGGCGAATCGACAGGCTCTTCATCAACTGACCAGGCTCTCGATCGTTTCGAACTGGTTCAGATCAACACGAAACAGTGCATCGTGTGGACAGGCACTCTGGCACGACGGACCACCCAGCTGATCGACACACAAATCGCACTTCGTCGCCTGCACCAACGGCTTGCTCGACGCCTCGCGCAAGAATCCACCCCGCTCGTCACGGACCTCGACCATGCGGATCGCGTTGTACGGACACTTGTTGGCACACGACGAACAGCCGATACAGGTCGCCTCGTTGATGACCACCTGGCCCTCGAGCTGATCGCTGTGAATCGCTCCGGTCGGACAGTCGATCATGCAGACCGGGTCCGAACAGTGCATGCACGCCGTGGCAATCATGAAATGGTCGTGGACCGGGCCGTGACGAATGAACCTCGGATTGTTGTCGTGAGTCGCAGCACAGGCCCGAACACAGTCGTCGCATCGAGTGCAACGATCCAGGTCGATGACCATCGCAGCCGTGCCCTGCACAAACCGCTCGTCGACCAGGAACTCGAGAAATGCGTCACTGGCATGGTCGGCATGGTCGGTATGGTCGGCATGGTCCCGCGGGTCAGCCGGACCGGGCTTGGCAGCTGGAACCGGCACGGCCGACGGCTTCGTCAACAGCAGTTCCTCGACCAGGTGAGTCGGGATGACGA
>Ga0115002_10001781_pt1 | contig 29099 bp, 25 predicted proteins | sample ArcticOcean_MG_C_8_FD_89576 | JGI IMG/M metagenome (GOLD analysis project Ga0115002, IMG submission 89576) | Marine microbial communities from western Arctic Ocean - ArcticOcean_MG_CB11_86 | ecosystem: Environmental > Aquatic > Marine > Oceanic | place: Arctic Ocean: Canada Basin | collected... | reverse complement strand
AGATGAACGCTCAACGGAGAGGAGGTGGTCACCAAGTAGAACATTGGCAGACCCTGGAACGACGGCGGGAGTCTCACTTAACATTGCCCCAAACCTGTCCAACTGACGGGGTCCACCTTAGAAACTGGATATTACCGCACCGACTATCAGTGTTCCGAATCCAAGAGCAAGCGCCCTGCCCCACTCTTGAGAAACTAAAACGATTCCAAGTATCGCCAATCCTCCCGAGAAGCCCCAGTGAACGATCACCGGCCGTGCGAAAGCGGACAAGTGACTCAGTCGATCAACTTCCTGGAACCGATTTAGGAACGAACCTGAATCATCAGACGCCGAGGCAAATATCAAACGGTGTAGGTAGTACACCAATAGCACCACGAGAATGCCTAACAAAGCTTTACGCCATTGTCTCGTGACCAACCAGATTGGCGCCAAGAAGATTGACGCTTCCCTGGTGACGATACCCAACGCGGACGAGAGCAGGAAACCAGGATAGTTGCGAGATGTCGCGGTTAAAAATATCAACGACAAGAAGGCCAGCGCCATAGTATCTGTCAGATAAGGGTTTTGGTAGTTGTAGAGGTACCACACAGAGGAATAGACGGTAGCCAGACCCAGGAAAGAAGCGAAGAAACTTACGCCTAATTTCCGACACGTTACGAACGAGATGAAATAAAAGAGAAACAATCCCGCGTATGAGACCAACTTGAAGTTAAAACTGCGGAGAACGGCAGAAGCCAGGCTATTGAAGGCACTAGGACGCGGTACCTGAAAGGTTCTAAGACTTCTGAATAATCGCCGTTAGCCATGATGGTATAGACAAGAGCATCGCCGAACAATTCCCCACCATTGGGAGGATTTGTGCCGACTACTCTGTCGCCCAAGATCACCAAGGCCGCAGCGAGCAGCAATATCGGGCCATAGCATTTAACTCTGCGCGACAGGTTATTCGTACTAAGAGCTACTCGCATGAAGCCGGTACCATGATCGTCATATCAAATTTCATTCGTAATATTCTATTTCGTTGATCGAACTCAATTCCATAGATATTGAACCCCTAAATGCCTTTAGTGGAAGAACGACCAAACGGCTCGCCCCAGAGATCGAGCCGATTAGTTGAAACGGCAACGATTGATTCAATACTAGAAGCGAGTTAATGTGTCTCTGCGCAGCGACGGGTTAAGAAGTCTAAATTCTTAATGACTGGTAGGCGTATACCGACCTCGGACAGTATGCCGTAGGAGTCTTAACAGTGTCAGGTGTGATCGATCAAGCCATCGAGGAAATTCTTGCAAATTACCCATACCCGGCAATAATAAAAGAAACTGGAGCGACTATCCGAAGCCTCGCGGAATCGCTTGTGAAGTTAGCGCCCGACCGGGGGCGGCTATTGGATATTGGTTGTGGTGGCCTGGACAAGACTATCGTTTTCCAAAACCTCGGATATTCGTGCTTCGGTTGCGATGATTTCCAGGACCCTTGGTATCTTTCCAACGAAAACTTCGACCCGGTGCTTGAATTCGCCCGGGAGTCGGGGGTCGACGTCCATAAGCTAACGGATGGTTACGAGATCCCGTGGGAGTCCGGTTCGTTCGACGTCGTCACCATGACTAATGTTATCGAGCATCTTCATGAAAGCCCGCGAGATATTTTGAACCTTGCTGGTCGCCTGCTCAAACCGGGAGGCTTGTTGCTAGTGGCGATGCCGAACTCAGTAAACCTAAGAAAACGCATTTCGGTGATGCGTGGCCGAAGTAACTACACGCCGGTGAGGGGGTTCTTCGAGAACGATGGCGTTTGGCGGGGGCATGTGCGTGAGTTCACACTGCAGGAGACTTGCCAAATAGTTGAATGGAACGGATTTCAGGTGATCCATAAAAAAACGTTCCACGGTATGCTGGGTAACCGTCTGCGGAATCCGGTGGCAAGGATGCTGTTCAAAGGAATTTCATATGTCCGCCCGGATTTCAGGGACGGTGTCATGGTAGGTGCCCGCAAACCGCCAGATTGGACCGAGCGGCAACCAGACGCCAGTGCGATGGAGGTCTCCCTCACAGATGCTTGGATTTCAGGAGAATGATCAGAGGTTAGATACAGTCTGATCTCTTTGGAAGATTTATCTGTCTATTTCGCGGGACCTTTGTCCTGGCCAGACCTGGAATGGTCATCGCCAACGCCATTGCTGAAATCGCGGCCGTTTCCAGAGCGTTTGGAGTCCAGATTCAGCCGCACCCTTGGCAGCCTGCGCCGTCGGCCCCGGTATATTCGGTAGGCTTCGGCGATGGCATTGGATAGCTTGACGGGGTCGTGCCTGGCCGTGCTGTTAGAGTCGGTCTCATCGATCACGTCAGCCTCGACAAGGTGCACGTGGTCGTCCCAGGGGTCATTGGCTTTGATGAAGCTCAGGCCCGCCGGCGTCAGTCCGTCCGGCAGATTCCTATTGGCGACCACAGCATCCACAGATCCCTCGCCGCCGTAATGGCGGACCACATTCAGGTGATCAAGGACGCTGTAACCTTCGGTTTGGGCCGGTTCTTCAGCGACATTGCACACGTAAACCTTGAACGCCGGCGATTCTGCCAAAGCTGCTGAGATATCGGATATCAGTAGATTGGGCACGATGCTCGTGAAAAGACTACCCGGCCCAAGTACCACCATATCGGCATCTTCTATAGCCCGGACAGCTTCTGGATGAGCCATCGGGTCAGCGGGTATCAGGGTCAATGAACGCAACCGGTCTGATGAATTGCCGACCCGGGTCTCGCCGATCAGAGTCTCCCCGGAAACCGTGCTGCCGACCAACGTGACAGAGCTGGGCGTGGATGGAATTACGCGTCCACGGATGGCCAGCAATTCTCCGGCGATCTCAACCCCACGGTAGAAATCCCCGCCGATGCCCGCCAGGGCCGCGATGAATATATTTCCGAAGCTATGGCCATCTAGCTGACCATCCGACTCAAACCGGTAGTCCATGAGCTGCTGCATGACGTCTTCAGAGTCGGCCAGCGCCACCAGACAGTTCCGGATGTCGCCTGGAGGCAGTATCCCCAGTTCATTCCTGAGTCTGCCGGAGCTTCCGCCATCGTCGGCAACTGTCACCACCGCGGTGATGTTGGAGGTGTAGTACTTGAGGCCACGGAGCAGGTTGGGCAGACCGCTGCCGCCGCCAATCACGGTTATCTTCGGGCCGGACCCGAGTACCCGTTCCACGTATAGGGAGTCAAAAAACGTCAGGTTCCGGGTACTGTTCCTAACATCTGAGAGAGACCGGGTGAGACCGATGCCGGCGACCAGCGAACCAATGACCCCGAGGCCGATGAACAGGCCGCCCCGTAGAATCGGCGACTGGTTGCGCAGGCTCACTGATTCCAAGAAAGAGATAAAGGTTGGGCCGGTCGATATCTTCAGAGCGAAGATAACGCCTACTGTGATCAGGGCAAGGCCAATCACCCCTACTACCAGCCAACGTTTCAGTGAGATTCCGGGTATCAGCAGGAATAGAATATACTGAGAAAACTGCCTGCGGGTCAGCGCTCTGAGCGCTTGAATCATGGTCCTCCGCCGCCTCCGCCGTTTCCGGCGCCACGCGTCCACCACGGCTTGATCGAGGCTGGTTTCGCGGGCCAATAAGGTTGGCCAGGAAACAAAGCCATTCGTCTCAATGCGATTCTAGGGAGCGGCGTGCTGGGGTGTCAATAAGAAACGGCCCATCAGAAACCGGGTCGGCTGGGCCCGCGTCGTCGCGGCGGGCTCGCGGCCTGGGCCTGCCTGGGTTACTTGGGCTACCCGAGCTGCCTGGGTTCAGATATTGTCAATCTCTGGCGCAGTACGCGTATGCCAGGTCGTCGCCTGTTCGTAGGCATGAGACGCCCGGAACAGGGTTTCTTCGGCAAAGGGGCCAGCGCCGAGTTGAAGACCGATGGGCAGGCCTTCTGAGGTGAACCCGCCTGGTATGGAGATGGCGGGCAGTGCGGTCAATGAATAGATGCCGGTATAGGCGCGGCGGAAGAAGAACCGCTGGCGCACATCCTCGGCATTCTCAAACTTGGCGGTGAGGTCGGTGTGCTTGGGAGCGGGGTACGGTGAAGTGGGCGAGACCAAGATATCTACTTCGTTCAAAGCAGCGATCATCTGACGGCGCAGTAATACCCGCGCTTTGGCGGCCCGGTTGTAGACCTTGGCGGGGACTAGAGCCGCCGATTGAAGCCTGGTGCGGCTGGCTTGGTCCAGGTCTCCAGGCTGATTGCGCAGAATCTCGTCTCTGGCGCCGGCGCCTTCGGTGTCGGCGATGCCTACGAAGATCGCTCCGGCCAATTCGGCTAACGGGACCGAGACCTCTTTCACCTCAGCACCCAACTCCCGGAAGGTGTCTAGGCTTGATTCGATGGCTGAACGGACGTCTGGATGCATGTCTTGTGTGTGGTGCAGCTCTTTTATGAGGCCGACCTTGAGGCCCTTCACCCCGTCCCGCATTCCTGCGGTGTAGTCCGGGACCGGTTTGTGACTGGTGTAAGGGTCGTTCTCGTCGTAGCCGGCTATGACCCCCAACATGATGGCGCAGTCTTCCACGGTTTTGGTCATCGGCGCGGCAGCGTCCATGAACCAACACATATGGGTCATGCCATACCGGCTGACGCGGGTGAACGTGGGGCGCAGACCGACCACGCCGCAATACGACGCCGGGCCTCGGCCAGAGCCGCCGGTGTCTTCACCCATCGATGCGGCGCACAGGTGGGCGGCCAAGGCCACCCCGGAGCCGCTGCTGGACTCGCCCGGAGTGCATTCGAAGTTCCAGGGATTGGCGGGGATGCCCCATGGCGGGTTCTGAGTGCCGCCCATGGCGAGCTCGCTCAGATTGAGCTTGCCCAATAGCACGCTGCCGGCGTCTCTCAGGCGTTGGACCACCGTCGAGTCGTAACTAGGGATGAAATCTTTATAGACATTGGACCCGTTGGTCGTGAGGATGCCCTTGGTCCAGTATTGGTCCTTGATCGCGATGGGAACCCCGGCCAGAGGGCCGACGTCTTCGCCATTTTTAATCCGGTCTTCGATCGTCTGCGCTGCGCCCAGGGCCTCTTCCCGGATCACAGTGATATAAGCGGCCAACCGGGAGTCCATGCGGTCGATGCGCTCTAGATAGGCTCGGACAGCGTCTGTCGGCGAAAGTTCTTGGGCTTTGACGGCCCGGGCGGTGTCAGCGGCGGAAAGAAAGGCGATCTCTGTGGAATTCATGGCCCTCTCAAAAAATGATTACAGGATAAAGCAGCCGGAATAAATCAGCCGGAAAAATCAGACGGAAAAATCAGACGGAAATTAGACTTCGCCGTCTTCGGGGAAAATCGTCACGGGGTGGATGTCGGCCAGGTCCAGGTCTTTAAGCCGGTCCATCTCCTGGATCAGGCTGCCGAACCGGTTGGTCACCTCGTCCAATTCGTCATCGGCGATCTCTATCCCGGCCAGGCGTGCTAGTTCAGTCACGGTCGCTCGGTCAACTGCCATTTCGACATACCTCTTGCTTCGTCCCTTTTTGGCTCGTCTCTTGGTTGCGGGCGGCGCTGGGACTGGGATTCTTGCGCCAATATAGCCTTGGGCTACGGTCCTGTCCAGACTGAGCGCCCATCCACGACCGGTCGACAGGCATCTGGCGAATAAAGTTGCACGTAACTATGATTGGTACTTACCCATCGCGACGCAACAGATAATTGATGAAAGCCCATCTATCCCCAGCCTATTTCGGACACAAAAACCAGATAGCCGTGTTAGTCGCGGTATTGGTGCTGCTGGCAGTTGCCTGTGCCTCTGCGACAGTCACGCCTGAGCCTGCTCCGTCCCACACTGCAGAGCCGGCACCTGCCAGCGCGCCTACTGCCACTTCGACGGCGGTCTCAGACCCCACAGACTTGCATCGCATCGAGGCCGAGGCGTTTGCCACGCTGGAAGAGATACTGGCAGAGCTGGGGCCTCGTGAGAGCGCGACCGTTCAAGAATCTGCCGCCGCAGAGTATCTCAAAACTAACCTTCAAGAATTGGGTTACGACGTGCAGATACAAACTTTCAACGTTGAGAACCTCTCGCTGGCCGGTCTGGGACTGACCCTGGGCACGCCTGGCTCGCCGGAGTCGCGAGAATTCAGGGCGCTGCCCATGGTCGAATCCGGCCTGGGCGACGTGTCAGGGTCGCTGATATCGGTGGGGCTGGCCAAGCCGGGGGACATCCCTGACTCCGGGCTCGAGGGTCGGATCGCTTTGGCCAAACGCGGGGGAATCACCTTCCAGACGAAGGCCGAGAACGTCTTTGCCGCCGGCGCAGTTGGTTTGGTCGTTTATAACAACGTGTTTGGCGGGTTCCGGGGCGTGCTGGTCACAGAATCAGAATTCCCCGTTATATCCATTTCCAGGACGGACGGCGAAACGATCGAGGACCTGCTGGCTGAGTCCGACATCGAGGCTTCTATCAACCTGGCCTTGGTAAACCAGTCCTCTCAGAATGTGATCGCAGAGAAGACCGGCCCGGGTGATGCAGTCGTCGTCCTGGGCGGCCATTACGACACTGTGCCCGCGATATCCGGGGCCAACGCTTCAGGCACGGCTGTCCTGTTGACCATCGCCCGGCTGCTGGCCGAGTCTGAACTGCCGTTCACACTGAGGATCGTGCCCTTCGGCTCTGAGGAATTAGGGTTGCTGGGCAGTAAGTTCTACGTTCAGTCACTAAGTGAAGACGAATTACAGAATACAAAAGTGATGCTGAATTTCGACGCTCTGGGCACGGGTTCGGAAGTTTCAGTATTTGGCGACGACGACCTGGTAGCGCTGCTGCAGGAAGCCGGAGGTAAGGCCGGGATAGACATAAGCCTGTCGCGCGGCCTCGACAGCAGCAGCAGCAGTGATTTCGCCAGCTTCCGTGACGCTGCAGTACCGTACGCCATGTTCTTCGGTGACGATGTTTCACGCATCCACACAGATCGTGACACCATTGGGTTCGTACGGCCAGAGATGCTTGGCGGGGCTGCCGTTGCCACAGTCGTGCTGCTCGAATCGCCGAAATTCGCGGCCCTGATCAAAGATCAGTGATATCCGGACTCGCCTCCAATCGCAATTAACGCATCGCGTTGATATACTTTTCAAATTACTGACCTTAATAAATTGGCCGTCAATCTGAGGGAGAATTACGCATGAGATGGACCTCAGCAGTGTCTGAACAACCTGTTTTAGAAGACGCGATCGCCGAATGCGGCGCAGCTATAAAAAAATCCGTTGAGGGCGAGGCTCTCGACCTGGCAGTCGCCTTCATATCTCCGCATTACGAAGACGCCTACGAACGCGTGGCCGACCTCATGGCCGAACACCTGGGCGCAAAACACGTTTTTGGTTGCTCCGGAGGCGGGGTAATCGGAAACGGAATGGAGATCGAGCAGCGGCCGGGAGTCTCGGTAACTGCCGCGGTACTGCCGAACGTGGACATCAAACCGTTCCACCTTCAGGTGCACCGGCTTCCTGACCTGGACGCCGGCCCCGACAAATGGGAATCACTGATCGGCGTGCAAGCGGACCGCGACCCTCACTTCGTCATGTTGGCCGATCCGTATTCATTCCCCGTTCAAGACCTATTGCTGGGCATGGATTTCGCCTTCCCAAAGGCCACCAAGATCGGCGGCCTGGCCAGCGGCGCCAGCGGGCAGGGCGGGAATGCTTTGTTCCTTGATGATCAGGTGTTGCGCACAGGCGCGATCGGACTGGCCCTAGACGGCAATATAACCGTGGACACGGTGGTGGCTCAGGGTTGCCGGCCCATCGGCCAACCCATGCGTATCTCCAAGAGCGAACGCAACATGCTGGTGGAGTTGGAGGGGCGGCCGCCCCTGGAGGTGCTCCAAGACCTTTATCAGGACCTGCCTGAGCGCGATCAGAAGCTGCTGGGTCACTCTCTTTTCCTGGGCGTGGTGATGGACGAATTGATTGATGACCCTGCTCAGGGCGACTTCCTGGTCCGGAATGTGGTGGGCATGGACCAGGCTTCCGGCGGTCTTGCCATCGGCGAGATGCTGAAAGAAGGCCAATTGGTCCAATTCCATCTCCGCGACGCCGCCACTTCCTCGGGCGACTTGCAGGCCGCCTTGAACCTCTACGCTGAGGAAAAAGGGGAGAACGATATCCCCGGCGCGTTGCTCTTCTCATGTCTGGGTCGAGGGCAGTTCCTCTATGGCAAGGCGAACCACGATACGGACCTGTTCCGGGAAAAGTTGGGCGATGTGCCCCTGGGCGGTTTCTTCTGCAACGGCGAGATCGGCCCGGTGAGCGGCACCACGTTCCTCCACGGCTACACCAGCTCCTTCGGCCTATTCCGCCCCAAACTCTAGCCGCCGCCGGCACAGCCGGGTTTTCTGGGGTTGGCTGGGTGAGGGATTTGTTTGGGGGTTGGAGTTTGACCTGGTTTGGATTTGCGGCGTGACGCTTGTTGTGGGTATGCCTGTGTCTCTCAGCGGACAGTTCCAGGCGCAGGGACGGCAGGCCTTGGCCGGATTGCAGGCCTGGGTCCGTGACGCTAACCTCCAGGCTCCAGACTCATTCAGCATTGTCTTTTATGACGATGCGAGTGAGCGGTCCATCGTCGAAAAAGTCACCCGGCGGCTGATCGTCGACGACGACGTCGACATCCTGATCGGGCCTTATTCCAGCGTGCTCACATCTGCCGCAGCCAGCATGGCAGAGGGCCACAGAAAACTCCTCTGGAACCAGGGTGGGGCGTCGGATGATGTCTACCGGCGAGGGAACCCCTGGGTCGTGGGCGTTCTCACCCCGGCCAGCCGCTATCTAGCCGGCCTACTGCCCTTGGTGCGTGAGGCTGACCCAACAGCCAGCAGAGTGGCTTTGGTCAGAGCCGCCACCGGCGAATTTCCTTCGGCAGTCTGTTCAGGCGTGGTTGACGCAGCAGAAGGCCTGGGTTTCAACATTTGCTTCACCTCCGAATTTGCGGCTTCCACCGGTGATTTCACGCCTGTACTCGAGGAGCTCCGGGCAGCGCGGCCCGATGTTGTGGTCATAGTGGGCCGAGTGCAGAACGACCTCGAATTATCCCGTCAGCTGACCGAGAGCGATATTGGCGCCGGTGCAGTGGCGGCCGTTGCCGCAGGCATCCAGGGCTTTCACGACGACCTGGGCAGCCTGGCAGACCGGTTTGTCGGCCCCAGCCAGTGGGAGCCGGAAGCGCAAATCATGCCGGATGTTGGCCCGACCGGTGAACAGGTCGTCGCTTCTCTAGCACGGGACGGTCACCAGCACGTTGACTACCCGATGGCCCAGGCCTACGCAGCAGGACTGGTCGTCCAGCGGTGCTCGGCGGAGGCTGGCAGTGCGGACGATGCCGCCCTGAGAGAAGCTGCGTCGAGCCTGAGGTTCTCGACCTTCTACGGGGATTTCGAGATCGACCGTGAGACCGGCAGGCAGGTCGGACGGGAAACATTGCTGGTCCAGTGGCAGGAAGGCCGGAAGGTGATTGTCTGGCCGCCAGAACGAGCGCAGGGAGCATTGGTCTATCCCTGGCGTTAGAATGGGCCGGTGAACAGGAGGGAGAGCTATGGCTGAACTTGAGGGTAAGATCGCCCTGATAACTGGCGCCGGGCGAGGGATCGGGGAGGCTATTGCCTTGGCCTACGCACGGGAAGGCGCTAGTCTATCGCTGGCCGCCCGCAGTAGAGATGAACTAGAGGGAACGGCTGCCGAATGCCGAAAACTTGGCGCTGACGTCATGATCACGCCTACTGATGTGACCGACCCTGGCCAGGTAACGAGCCTGGTGGACGCCACGATCGAGCGTTTCTCAACCATCGACATCCTGGTCAATAATGCTGGGATCCCAGGGCCAATCGGCAGTCTCGAAGACAACGACATGGACGCCTGGATCAACACGGTCCAGGTAAACCTGATCGGCTCCTACCTGGTTAGCCGGGCGGTGGTGCCGGTGATGCGGCGGCAGAACTCAGGGAAGATCGTGAACCTGTCCGGGGCCGGAGCGGCCAACGCCTGGGCCAACCTGTCGGCCTATTGCTCCAGCAAAGCGGCGGTGGTGCGCCTGACCGAGGTGCTGGCCCTGGAACTGGCAGACACCGGAATCACCGTAAACGCCCTGGGGCCAGGCTCCGTCCACACCGGTATGTGGGACGAGATGACTGAGGCTGCAGCAAAGGCCGGAGCCGACCAGATCCACGAGACCGGCTTGCGTGTAACCTCAGGCGGCGGCGCGTCGATCGACCGCTGTGCCGACCTAGCTGTGTGGCTGGCAGGGAGCAAAGCCGACGGCCTGACTGGCAGGATCATCTCCGCCTTCAACGACGATTTCGAGTCTCTCACGCCCGAAATACCGAAGATCATGGAGTCTGATCTGTACACCCTCAGGCGGGTCGAACCGGTCTAGGTAAATTGCCTTGAGGAATTATCCCCTCTCCCACGCATGGAAGAGGGTTAGGTCCGACGAAGTCGAGACTCTCGACATAGTCGGAGGTGAGGGCTGTCGGTTGTCAACAAGTCATCTAATAGCCGCCAGATGTGGTTTTCTGCCCTCGCAGGAATGACGGCGCAGACATCCGCGTAGGCGCGGGTTTTTAACCCGCTATGCCAAGGGTGATGCCGCCTGCAAAGGAAACCTTGCCGTGCTTCAAGCGTAATTTGGCCTAGTGATTCAAAGTTGGGTCCACGAAATGCCATGCGGGTTGGAAACCCGCGCCTACGGGAGATGGGTAGACGGCTATCGGGAAGCTTGTTTTCGGCCCTCGCCGGAATGACGAAAGCGGCCCCGGCAGTGAAACCTGCCGGGGCCGCTTTTGTGCTAGATACTGATGGCTGGGAGAAGCTTATTTGTCCAATTTGATGGGGTTGCTGAGGACTCCGATGCCCTCGATCTCAATCTCGCAGACGTCGCCGTCGTGCATCTCTTGAGGCTCGCCGGGGGTGCCGGTGTAAATCATGTCGCCGGGTTCTAGGGTCACGTACTCAGACACGAACTCCATGATGGTCGGGACGTCGAAGATCAGGTACGTGGTGCTCTCACTCTGGACCTCTTTCCCGTTGATGCGGCCGGTGACCCGGACGTTGTGCGGGTCGAGTTCCGTCTCGATATACGGACCGGCAGGCGTGAAAGTGTCCGAGGACTTGGCGCGCCACCAGTTGCGGTCGTCGCGCTGCCAGTCGCGAGCGGAGACGTCGTTGCCGCAGGTGTAACCAAGGATGTGATCAAAGGCGTTGGCCTTGGACACCTTGTGACAGCGGTCTTTGATCACGATCACAAGCTCGGCTTCGGCATCGAGTTTCTCGGTGCCCTTGGGCCGGATGATGGTATCGCCCGGGCCGATGACCGAGTTGGGGGTCTTGAAAAAGATCATGGGAATCTCTGGGGCCGGGCGGTCGTGCAGGTGGCTGGAGTAGTTGAGGCCGACGGCCAGGACCTTGGAAGGCTCACAGGGGGCCAGCAGCTGGACCTCTGAGATCTTGTGCGTATGGTCGGTGATGGTGAAATCCTCGAAGGGGCTGGCGCTCAACTCTTTGACTGAGTCACCCTCCACGGCTCCGTAGCTGATCTGGCCGTAGGCGAGATATCTGGCAATCTTCATCGGGATGTTTCCTCCTGCCTATTTTTAACTTTTCAGTCGTGGTCTGCCCGGAGATTTCGGGGCCGGACGCCGCTTGCGGACGCCCCTTGATTAACAACCGCGCAATTTTAACGCGTAGAGACCAGGTTTGCTACCGAGTCAGAGGGTTCAAATCGGCTAGTCGTCCGCACGGATAACCAAGACTGGCTGGCCGGAGTGGCGGACCAGGCGGTCAGTAACGCTGCCTAAGACCCAACGCTCAACACCCGAGCGGCCGTGGGTGGTGAGCGCCACCAGGCTGTCGGGAGTCTCTTGTGCCAGGTCCAGGATCGCGCCAGCGGCACTCCCGGCCACCAGACGCTCCTCGACGGACGTAACTCCCTTCCCGCTGAGCTGCTCTTTCACCTTCTCGAGGTAGGTTGCGGCCTCGGCTTCAGCCTGGTGGGAATATTCATCGAAACGGCTGGTGTCGATCGCGGCGCCCATGGACATGTCAACGTAGCGGTAATAATCGTCTGACGAAGCGGCAACCCGCACCAGGATCACGTTTAGACCCAACGCAGGCACTAATGCCTCGACATGAGGCAGGACCCGGCCGGCCAACGGAGAGCCATCCAAGGGCACGATGAGGTTTTTCAAAGTAGGTTGAGGATTCACGCTGGCCTCATCCTGGGCGTGGGCGATCAACAAGGGATTGGTTGTTGCGTGGAGTACCTTGTCTGTGACACTACCCAAAACCCATCGGCCAAGTCCTGAGCGGCCGTGGGTGACCATGGCGATGAGTGTATCTGGGTCTTTCTCTGCCTCATTTATGATCTGTTCAGCCGCATTTCCCTCGTGGGCGTCTGCGGTGATGGTCACGCCTGATTGTTTCAGGCCAGAACCCGCCTTCTGGAGGTAATCTATGGCATTGTCGCGGTAGCTGGCGGTTATCTGGGTCTCGTACAGACCTCGCCCCGGATCGGCGAACTGTGGCGGGACCGAATCGAATACATTCAAGAGGCTGACGGGAATATTCAATGCCCCGGCCAGCAGGCCCGCATAGGGCAGCGCTTGCTCGGCGAGACTGGACCCGTCAAGGGGGACCAAAATTCGGGTATACATGATGATTTCATCTTTTTGAGATTGGTTAGGCTTGGACGATCACTGCTTAGCTCTAGCTCTCAATGACCAGCTTGTCGTCGTTTCAGACAATCACTGCTTAGCTCTCGATGGCCAGTTTTCCATAAAAATCGCGGTCTTCCATGGCCTGATGAGCGCCGGCGACATTGTCCAGCGGGAACACCTTGGCCACTATACCGCGCAGGGAACCGTGGTGCACCACCTTCATGAAGTCGGCGAAGGTCCGGTTGCTACGGCCACCGCTCCCCATGAGCTGCAGGGGCCGATTATGAAGCAGGGACAGGTTCATGTCGACTTGGGTGCCGGAAGTGACTCCAGTGATGACTAATCGGCCTCTGGGAGCCATTGACAGCAGGTTCTCGTTCCAGATATCGGCGCCAACACAGTCAAAGACGAGGTCCACGCCTTGGCCGCCGGTCAGTTCCAATACCCGTTCGCTGAATTTAGGTGTCTCACGGTAATTTATGACCTCGTCAGCGCCCCATTCCTTGGCCTTGTCCAGCTTCCACTGACTGCCGGCAGTGGTGATCACCCTGGCGCCCACCATCTTGGCCATCTGGATGGCCATACTACCGACGCCTGACCCGGCAGCCTGCACCAGGACCGTGTCCCAAGGCTTCATCTGTGCCTGGGTCATCAAGCAATGCCAGACCGTGTGTGCTGCGATAGGCAGGGTAGCAGCCTCAGTGAATCCCATGGAATCCGGTATCACGTGGGCATTGGCGGCGGGGGCTGTCACGTACTCAGCGTGGCCACCGTCGAGGTCCACTCCGATCCGTTTGCCGCTGGTGCACGACTGGTCCTCGCCCATATTGCAGTTGTCGCAGACCCCGCAGGTGACCCGGTTATTGAGGATCACACGGTCGCCGACCTTGAGCGAGGTGTTGGCCTGGGGGCTGATAGCCGTTACCTCCCCAGCAATGTCGCAGCCAAGCGTTCGAGGCAGAGCGCCGTTGTAGGACGTGCCGGCGCGCAGGTTCAAGTCCAGATGGTTCAGAGCACTGGCACGCACCCGAAGCATGACCTCGCCCGGGGCTACTTCAGGCTCGGGACGGTCGCCGTAGACCAATTTGTCGGTGCCGCCGTGCTCGGTGATATAAACGGCCTTCATAAAGCTGCCTCCGGATATACAGGTCTGATTGTCGAATCTAGGCACGCTGTCCCAAATCAGTGGGAATCATAACCTGGCGTGCAGGCACAGTCAAAGCTGCGTGGGACAGCCTGTTCTGAGAGCGCGGATAGCCCGGCTGATATCTATTGACCCCCTTGCCGATGTGCATCTAATATTCGTTAATCAGTCTGCGTGAATTTGGTGTAACCGGTCAGAAAGTTCTGATCGTGGGCACCGGAATCAGCATCAAGCATCCCTAGTTTCCATGCCCCTTAAAGTGCCCGAGTTTTCGAACAGTCTAATCGGAGGCCCCGCCGCCATGATGGATTACCCTCTTCTTGTCCACCAGTTCCTGGAACGGGCGAGCGTATTCTTCCCAAACAAAGAGATCATCACCCGCGAAGGAGACGGCGTTCATCGCTACACCTACGCGGACTTGGCGAACCGGTCATCCCGCCTCGCGAATGCCCTTGCCGGCCTGGGCGTGGGGAAGGGAGACCGCGTCGGGACATTCGCCTGGAACAACTACCGGCACCTAGAAGCCTATTTCGCCACGCCTCCGATGGGTGCGGTACTGCATACGATAAATATCCGGCTGTTCACCGAGGACTTGGTTTACATAATCAACCACGCCGAAGACAAGGTGATCCTGGTCGACCCTGATCTGGTCCCCATCTTGGAGCCTCTGGCCGACCGGTTCGAGTCGGTGGAGCACTTCATCATCATGACCGATGACCGCAGCTTCACCACGTCTCTACCGTCCGCCCACAACTACGAAGACCTGCTATCGGGCGCTTCTGAAACATATTCTCCAGTCACGATCAATGAGAACGACCCTGCTGGCCTCTGTTACACGTCGGCGACAACCGGACGGCCAAAAGGGGTGATTTACACCCATCGCGGACTTGTCTTGCACTCGATGATGGAGGCACAGGTAGACACCCTCGGTCTACAGGAACGCGACGTGGCGCTGCCTATCGTGCCCATGTTCCACGCCAATTGCTGGGGTATTCCCTACACCTCCGCCATGGTTGGCGCGACACAGGTGCTCACCGGCATCAGGCCTGATCCTGAGGCTATTTGCAACCTGATCGACTCGCAGAAGGTCACGTTTGGCATAGGCGTTCCAACTATCTGGATAGCCGTGCTCGACCATATCGAGCGTTCTGGCAAGACCTACGATTTCTCCAGCCTACGCGAGATAATCAGCGGTGGGTCAGCCGTGCCCAGCAGCCTGATTCAAGCCTACAAAGAAAAACTGGGAGCCTCCCTCGTCCAGGGCTACGGAATGACCGAGGCTGCGCCCATAATCTCCTACAATCGAATCACCAGCCGGTTTGGAGATCTTTCCGAGGGAGATAAGGTTCAACTTGCAGGTTCCCAGGGGCCGACGGTGCCCGGACTGGAGATGCGGCTGGTGGACGACGCTGGGAACGACCTGGCCTGGGACGGCGAGCAGCGCGGCGAGCTGTTGTTCAAAGGCCCCTGGATCGCCGACAGCTACTACAATGACCCGCGTAGCGAAGAGACTTTCATAGATGGTTGGTACCACAGCGGCGACATAGCCTCAGTGGACGCCAACGGGTTCATACAGATTGGAGACCGCGTAAAAGACATGGTCAAGAGCGGCGGTGAGTGGATATCGTCAGTTGATCTGGAAACCGCCATTATCGCCCATCCGGGCGTGCTGGAGGCGGCGGTGATCGCCATACCCCACGAGAAATGGGTGGAGCGCCCGCTGGCCTGCGTGGTTGCCAATGCCGATGCCCAAGGAAAGCTCGACAAAGCCCAGGTGCTGGACTTCATCAGGGATAAGTTCGCCTCTTGGTGGATGCCGGACGACGTCGTATTCATCGAAGAGATACCGAAGACCAGCGTGGGCAAGATGGATAAAAAGATACTGCGAGAGCGTTTCAAAGGCCATCAGCCAGGTTCTTAGATCACAGAAGATTCAGAAGAAGGAGAAGAAGGGCAGGTATAATCACCTGCCCTTCTTCTCGTTTGATCCACTAATGGTTTATGCCTGAGTTCGCCTGCCTCCGGCAGTGGGGCCAGGCCGCCAGTTACTCTTCTTCCGGAGTTTGGTCCAGCACGTTCTGAAGTCTCGCGATTTCCTTCTTCATCTCGTGCTGGCGGCGGTTCACGTAGAACAGGTAGCCGAACAACACCACCCAACTAACGGCAAAGGCCGCAAACAGGTAGGGCAGGTTGGATGATGGTAGGTGGGAACTCAGCAGTATGAAGTCTAGCAAGCCGTCTCCTTAGAATTTGCCATTGAAAAAGATGCGTGAAAGGGATGCGCTGGGCCTAACGGCCTCTGCGCCGTAGAGTGAACCTGATGCGGCCAAGGGCCTCTTCCGTATTCCGAAGCTCCATCCGTTCCGCCACCATGTAGGTAAAGAAGAACAAGAATGTGATCAAGGAAAACAGCAGGACCAGGGCCATGGTGCCGTCCAGTGCGTCTGCTTGGGCGAACGGCCCCACCACCGGAGAAGGGTGTATCGACCGCCACCAGACGACTGAGTAATAGACGATGGGGACGTCGACGAACCCTATGATGCCGACAACCGCGGCATAGATGGCGCCTTTGGACTGGGTCGGTGCGTATGACCTGACCATCAGATAGGCCACGTAGATCAACCAGAGGATCATTGTGGTGGTCAGACGGGGTTCCCATGTCCACCAGGTGTTCCAGACCGGCCGGGCCCAGATGATGCCGGTCAGGAGCGCCAGAGTGACGAAGACGACACCGACCTCCGCCGATGCGTGGGCGACGGCGTCCCATTTGGGCGTCCGTTTTATCAGGTAACCCAGGCTGCTGATGAACACAACGAAGAACGCCAGGAACGATACGATGGCGATGGGCACGTGGAAGTAGAAAACCCTCTGTACGTGGCCAAGGACGGAATCGGTTGGCGCGACCATGAATATGAAATACAGGTCCACCAGCATCATCACGCCTGTTATCAAGGCCAAGATCGTCTTGATACTAGGGAACCCGCCCAAGCCGCCTGATCGTTCCATGCTCTGAGTGTTTGCCAAGTTAAATCATTCCTTTGCTACGCCAGACTACTTATGCGTTTCATGCCCTGAGTGTTTGCCAAGCTAGGTCACTCTTCTACTACAAACGAGAAAACCCACGGACATATTACCAAAAATAGGGCGTCGAACACGCCGATCAACGGCAGCCACCGGCCCAGGCCGATAAACGTTTCTCCTCCCACGGCACGGGTCGTTGCTTCCACCGCTGCGATGATCACCGGCAACAGCACTGGGAAGAACAGCACCGGCAGCATGATCTCACGCGATCGGGTTTGTACCGCCATGGCCGAGAAAAGCGTGCCTACCACGGCAAATCCCAGCGTGCCCAGGAAGATTGTCAGCATCAGATACCAGGACAGGGCCGAGAAATCCAGCATCACCGCATAGATCGGCAGCAGCGCCGCTTCGACCATTAGCATGAATATCAGGCTAGTCAACGCCTTGCCCAGGAAGATGGCATCCCGGCTAACCGGCGAGATCAGCAGCCCTTCGAGCCCTCCCTGCTCCTGGTCTCTGACGAAGGCCCGGTTCATGGACAACACAGCGGCGAATGCGAATGCCGCCCACAGGATGCCCGGTGCAAGCTCCTCAGACCGGCCAGGGGTGTTGTTTAACGCAAAGTTGAACACCACTACCACCAGCAGCCCGAAGACCACTACGGAGACCACCAGGTCTCTGGAGCGCAACTCCAACAACACGTCTTTCCAGACGATGACCATTATCGGACCGAAAAGCCCGCTCATCGACCGGCCTCCAGGGCGTCGGCAACCGCTTGGCGGATGTCGGTTTCTCCCGCGTTGTTGCCATTCTCCAGTGATGTGCCTGGGAAATTCACCTTGCCCCCGCGTAGCACCCCAGCTTGGTTGCCCCAAGAGAGGCCGAGGTCCAGGTCATGGGTGGTCATTACCACTGAGCGTCCAGACTCTGCGAAATCGGCCAGGATCGTGCCCAGGATGGACACCGACTCTCTATCGAGGCCCGCTTCCGGCTCATCTAGGAGCAGGACATCGGGTTGGTGCAAGATAGCCCGGGCGATGGCAGCCCTTTTCTGCATGCCGTTGGACAGGGTCCGTACCCTGTGATCGGCGCGGTCGCCCAGTTTCACCATCTCCAATACTTGATCGACCCTGGGCTTGTGGTCCTTGAGGCCGAACAATTTGCCGTAGTAGATCAGGTTCTCCCGGCAGGTGAGGTCGTCGTAGAGCAGGCTCCGGTGCCCGACCACGCCGATGCGACGCCTGGCTTCTTCCGGCCGGGTACGGACGTTGTGGCCTGCTACAGCCACTGAGCCGTGGTCGGCACGGACGTGCGTGGCCAGTATCCGCAGCAGCGTGGTCTTGCCGGCCCCGTTGGCGCCGAATAACACCAGGGTCTGGCCCCAGGGTACTGAAAGGTCTAGGTTCCATAGTACGGGCCACTCGCCAAAACTCTTCTCTAACGAGCGAACTTGAACAGCCTCTGAGGCAGCGTTGGTCATGAAGACGTCTCGGAGAACAGCACGCTTACTCTAAAACGTCGCAGTATCGTTCGTTTGGGGGAGATGATTGGATTCAAATCTAAGTCTGGAGAGCACGGGATAGTTTGCCTGGGACGGGTTGCCGGTAGCCTGGTTCTGGGTGGTCTGCGCCGGGGACTCTCGGGGCAAAATAGGAGTGCATGAGGCTACCGGAATTCTACTTAACGGGACTTTGAATAGCAAGATGGAACCCGATTTTTTAAGCCGCTGAAAATCAGCCGATCTGAGGCTAATTCGTGGTGGCAGGGAGTCTGGGGCCATGATATGATAAGTCCGCTGGCGGAGGCGGCATCCGCTGCTTGCCACTCATTCCCGAAAGCCGCGCCTGGGGGAAAGGAACACCTGGCTTGAACGACAGAGGATTAACACCGTTAGACGAATTCGGAGACGAGGACCAACCTCGTTCCAACCGGACCAGATTTCTGGTCCTATGTGCGGTTATCGTCCTGGCCTTGGGCTACATGATTTACGCGGCATTCCCCGGCAATGCCCTCTATTTCCTAACGGTCAGCGAGTTCAACGATAAATCAGAAGCCCAAGATGGTCGTGTTCTCCGCGTGTCCGGCAAATTGGTGGAAGGGACCTTCGGCCGAGAGGGCAACTCCATCGACTCCCAGTTCATGATCACGGATAACGACGGCAACGCCCCTGGTGTCACCCTGCTAGCCAGTTATACCGGTGTCCTGCCAGACCTGTTCTTCAATCCCCACTCTGAGTTGATCTTGGAAGGGACGTTCAGTGGCGACGAGGTATTCGAGGCGAATGCCATCTTGGTGAAGTGCCCGTCCAAGTATGTGGACCTTGAAGACGAGTTGAACTCGGCGCAGAATCCCACATCTAGTTGACCCATAGTGGATTAAATAGCTGACTAAATAAAAAACCGGGTCAGAGCAAAAGAAAATCCCCTGGATTCATCCAGGGGATTTTTAATTTCATGGGCTGCAGCTTGGAATCGGCGATACTGGCGTTAGCTCTCCCGCCGCATACGTTCCATCAACGATTGTTTCAAGTTGCTTGGGGCGCTGATGCCGGGCAGTCTTCCCAACGCGCTGATGGTGGAAGACAGAGTCCCCACGAAGGCCTGGCAAGGACCGCACTTGCTCAGATGGGCCTGGAATACAGACCGTTTTTCGTCTTTGAGGTCGTTCTCAATGTAGGCGGAAGAGTTATCGGCTACGTCTTCGCAGTCGAACTCGCCCTTCCTGAAGAATCGTTTTATCGCTCTAATCATAATACTTGCCCCGGCCCCATTCTAATTCGCTAGCCGGGTGATGGGCAACACCCGCTGGTCTAATATGCGATTATCTTACCCGGATCTTTCGCTTCTCATAGGGTTAGATGCACTGTCCTGCACTTTTGGTTGCACCGGTTATAAAATCGATCTGGAAACAGAAACGCCCCGCCCGAGGGCGAGGCGTTTTATCAGTCCGTTGCAGGGCAGTCTAGAACTCGAAAGCACCCAGCAGTTGTTCCACTGTCTTGGGTTTGGCCTTCTCCCAGGTATTTACCACGCTCTGGTCTAAGGAAAGCCGTTCGGTGTCGTTATAGAGCACTCCCACCGGAACTCCGCCTTGTTGCAGCAGTTCGTGGGCAGCGCCCCTATCCGAAGTGTCGTGGTCCTCGGGAATATCCCAGAGCGCCGGCTGGATCCCGTTGGCCAGGTCGCCCTTGAGTTCGATGAATGTGTCGTTATAGGTGGTGCAGGGAGATTGGACGTGGATTATGGAGAAACCGGTGTGCTCCATCCCCTGCTTAATTAGCTGTGCCAGCGGCCTCACCTGACCCGAGAAACCGGATGCTATGAACGTAACCCCGAGGGTTAGGTATAGCTCCAGCGGATTGGTCTTCGTCTCCAGCTTGCCGAAGGGAGTGCTGCTGGTGATGGCGCCCTCCAGGGTTGTCGGAGAGCTTTGACCCTTGGTCAGGCCGTAAACGCCGTTATCCATGATCACGGCGCAGATGTTCAGGTTTCGGGCTGCTTGGGGGCCGATATGCTCGCCGCCGATGCTGAGGAAGTCGCCGTCGCCAGCCACGACCACAACGTTCAGCGTAGGCTGAGCCATCTTTACGCCCAGTGCGATAGGCAGTGAGCGGCCGTGTATTCCGTGGATCCCGTAGGGCTGATCGCCTTCTAGCAGGTGGACCAGGTTTCCGGAGCAGCCGATGCCGGCCACCACCACGTTATTCTCCATGGGTAGCCCACTCTCTTCCTTGCGGTTGATCATGGCCATCTCAAGAGCGCGGCGGACTCCAAAATCCCCACATCCGGGGCACCATTTAAAATCGTACTCGGGGTTTTTCTTGCTCATACTTTTGCAGCTTCCTTCCGGCAAGCGTTAGTCATCTCTGTGATCTTCTCGACCAGAGTGCGGGCTTTGAAGGGAAGGCCGATGTACTGAGTGATCGACTCAGCCTTCACTCCCATGGAACGTAAAATGCTGGAGAATTGCCCTTGGTAATTCAATTCCGGGACAATCACCAAGTCCTTGGTTTTCAGTTCTTCAAGCAATTTTGGCGGCAGCGGGTTCAGGTTCATGGTGTATAACCAACCGATCGGCAATCCGTCTGCTTTCAGGGTGTCGTACGCTTCCCGGGATGGGCCCTTACTGCCGCCCCAGGTCATTACAACTATGGAATGTTCTGGTTGGTCGCGTTCGTATTCGTCTTCTTCCAGCAGCTTGATCTTGCCGAACCTACGCTCGGTCATCTGCACATGGCGCTCACCCAAGTGGGTGGTGTCGCCCATGTCGTCGTGCTCGCTACCGTTGGCAACGTAGGCACCGGGGCTGCCGGGGATGGGCATGGCAGAGAGTTCGTTACCGGCGTAACGGAGATAACCGTTATTGCCAGTGTAGGTCTCGCGCTTGCCTTCCACCACCTTGGAAAGGTCGGGTTTCGGTATGTTTTGCGCCCGTTCCGCCAGGGACATTTCAGTCATCAAGATGACCGGGCCTTGGTATTTCTCAGCCCATTGGATGGCTTTGATCGCGCCGTAGAAACACTCTTCCACAGTACCGGCGGCGATGATCGGCAACCTGACGTCGCCGTGAGCCGGGTACATGCAGCTGAACAAGTCAGACTGCTCAGTCTTGGTGGGCAGTCCGGTGGCCGGGCCGCCGCGCTGTACGTTCACCACGACCAGGGGAATCTCGGCGATCCACGCCAGGCCGAGGCCTTCGCTCATTAGGGATACGCCCGGGCCGGAGGTGGCGGTCATGGACCGTTTGCCGGCGTAACCAGCTCCCAGGATGGCGGTGATTGCTTCAATCTCTGAGCTGACTTGGTAGGCCAGGCGGTCTTGTCCGACCAAGTTACGTTCCATATAGAGGAGTATCGGTGTGGCCGGAGAGATGGGGTATCCGGCATAGAAATCTAGTCCGGCGGCCATGGCGCCTACGGAAACGGCCTCGTTGCCCTTGATCATCACCTGCTGATATTTAGGCATCTCCGGGGGTGCCAACTCGCCAAGTGAGAAACCGCTCTCTGCTATGTGTTCACGGCCCAGGTTAAGGGCCAGAATGTTGGACTTGATGATCTCGGCGTCTTCGGAACGGCCGCGATTGAACCGCGTTTCAACGAAGCCGATCAAGTTCTCTTGGGGCATGTTGATCAGATGGGCCAGCGCGCCCATGATCACCATGTTGGCGGCCCGGTTGTTGCCGGTGGACTTGGCGATCTCTTCAAAAGGCAGACCGAAGCTTCGTTCATCGCCCTCTAATTCAAACTCGGTTGAGTTATAGATCACGACGCCGTCGGGGAGTACTTCTTCATGGTGAGCGTCGTAGGCGTCTCGGTTGAATGCAACTAAGACGTTGACGTCATCACCGGGGGATAATACGGGGTCGACAGATATTCTGGCTTGGGTCCAAGTGGGACCGCCAAGAATCTGGGAAGGGAAGGTCGCGAAAGTCATGGCGTGGTAGCCAACCTGGGTCGACGTTTGGGCTAGGCCCTCCGCCGAGGTTACGACTCCTTGGCCGCCTTCTCCTGCGAACCGTACTACGAAGTCGCGCATCTGCATATTAAGAAGTCCTCGTGGCTCTCGGGGCAAGCATGTGAGAGGTGTTATTCATGGATGGGATAGCTAAACGCCTAAGAGACGGGGCTGATAGGAACAGTAAAAAGGGGGTCTGGGGATGCCGTGGACGTGACGATGTAGCCGTAGATGTCATGACGATTGTCGGAAGTGTCCTCTGGGGCGGTAGAACGTTCTCAAGGTAAAGGTATTTACGAAGAACGCCGGTATTTTGACAACCCGATATGGTCGCGTTTTCACGTGTAAAACAGCGTGTTGAATATATCATCCGCTGGAATCCATTGTCAATCAAAATGCGCATAATTTCCAGCCTATTTCGTGTCTTGGAGCGGCGCTGGTGCGGTTGTCGAATCAGTGATTTTTTTCACTAATACTCAGTACCGCTTAAAGGCGCCATTCGTTGCCGCCATTTCCTGCATTGGCCGTTGCGATGGTTGTTGCAACGACTAGAGACGCTAACCCATTGTTTGGCGATTTTACCCTATGATATTATCGCCAACTAGACGAATATTCAGCTAATAAGCGATCAAACAAGGGAAATGTGATGGTAGAGAACGCGTCCGCAGACACCAAATATTGGGTAGCTCTGAGCCGGGTCCCGCAATTGGGAACCGTGCGTTTTCGCCGCCTCGAATCCCGCTTTGGCAAGCTTGAAAACGTCTGGAAGGCCAGCTTCAATGAGCTCAAGGCCGCTGGTTTGGAAGACCGGCCGGCCCAGGAGATTGTGGCTGCAAGGAATAATTCTTCCCCCGACGACGAGATGTCTGCCCTTGAACGTGCGGGGGTTACGGCTGTAACCTGGAATGAATCTGGTTACCCGGCCCGGCTGAAAGAGATCGCCGACCCGCCTGCAGTGCTCTTCTATAAAGGAACGCTGCTGGCCAGCGACGATCGTTCGGTGGCGATAGTCGGCACCAGGAGTCCGACAACCTACGGACGGGAAGCTGCTGCGGTCCTAAGCCGTGGACTAGCCGAGGCCGGACTAACGGTTGTCAGCGGGCTGGCTCTGGGAATAGACGGGGTGGCTCACCGGACTGCCCTGGAGAACAGAGGCCGTACCATAGCGGTGCTGGCAGGCGGTCTGGACCGGGTTTACCCGAGGGACCATGCCCGCCTGTTTGAGCAGGTCCAAGAGAGCGGCGCAGTGGTTAACGAACAGGCGTTGGGCGTAAGGCCCGATTCCAGGAGCTTCCCACGGCGCAACCGCCTGATCAGCGGGCTATCATTGGGTTCAGTGGTGATTGAAGCTGCAGAGGGCAGTGGGGCCCGTCACACGGTCTACCACGCTCTGGAGCAAGACCGGGAGGTGTTCTGCGTACCGGGGAGTATCTTCTCTCCGGCCAGCGACTTCACCAACCGGATGATCAAAGAAGGCGCGAAACTGGTGATGGGAATCTCCGATATATTGGAGGAGTTGAACCTGGCTGACGTTGCACCCAAGGGCAATACGTCGACCAAATCGTCGATTAAACCATCAAGAGCATTGGAGAATGTACCGGAACAATTGTCGTTCGTGTCCGCAGATGACGATGAGCCGGAGGAGCAAGAGCTACTAAGCAAGCTGAATGACTCACCGGCGCATATCGACGATATTCAGCGGCAAACAGGACTACCTATCACGTCAGTTAGCAGTACACTGACAATGTTAGAGTTAAAAGGCAAGATCAAGCAGGTCGGCTGCATGCACTACATTAGAATAAGAGAGACCACGGCGGTATATGACAACTAAAGACCCCGCAGCCAGCAAAGCTGCGAGTAAAACAACAGCGAAGAGAACCACGGCCAAGAAGAAGACTACTGCTAAGGGTAAAGCCTCAAAGGGTAAGGCTTCGGCTGTAAAGCTGCCCAGTTCCGTTGGTAAGAGCCTGGTGATCGTAGAATCTCCGGCCAAGGCCAGAACGGTAGGACAAATACTGGGCAATAAATACGTCGTAACCGCCTCACAGGGACACGTCCGTGATCTGCCCAAGAGCAAGATCGGCGTTGACGTTGAGCAGGACTTTGAGCCTTCTTACGTCATCATGAAGGACAAGCAATCACTGCTGACCCAGATCAAGAAGGCGGGCAACGAAGCCAAAGAGGTCTTCCTCGCTACTGACCCAGACCGGGAAGGCGAGGCCATCTCTTGGCACCTTCAGACCGCCGCCAGCTGGCAGGACTTGAAAAACCCGCCCAAACGGGTGGTGTTCCACGAGATCACCAAAGAGGCTGTGGAAGAGGCCTTCCGAAACCCCCGCGAGATCGACATGCAGTTGGTCAATGCCCAGCAGGCACGCCGTATCCTAGACCGCTTGGTGGGCTACCAGATCAGCCCGCTGCTCTGGCGCCGGGTCCAACGCGGAACATCGGCTGGCCGGGTGCAGTCCGTGTCTCTACGCATGGTAGTAGACCGGGAGCGGGAGATCGAGGCGTTCATCGCCGTCGAGTCCTGGACTATAGACAACCTTCTCCGCAAGGCAGGCGCCGACCCAATTGAAAAGAACCAGTTCTCGGCCATGTTGCATTCTGTTAAGGGTGAAAAGGCCCGGATCAGTATTCCCAAAGAAGAAGAAGCTCGGCGTTACGAGTCCGAACTCGCCGACGCCGACTACAAGGTTGCAGAGGTCCGGAAGAGGGACGTGCGGCAACGGCCGTCCGCTCCCTTCACCACCAGCACCATGCAGCAGGAATCTGGCCGCAAACTGCGCTTCACTGCTCAGCGCACTATGGCCGTGGCCCAGCAACTCTATGAAGGACTAAACGTTGGCGAAGGCGGGTCCATCGGCCTGATCACCTACATGCGTACCGACTCTACACAGGTGGCGAGTTCTGCATTGGACGAGGTCCGCTCGTACATTCAGGAGCGCTACGGCAAAGATCATTTGCCAGCCAAAGCCAAGGTTTACACCAAGACGTCCAAGGGCGCACAGGAGGCTCACGAAGCCGTTCGCCCCACTTCCATCAGGAGAGATCCTGCGTCTCTGAAGGACTATCTGTCCGCGGACCAGTTGAACCTCTACACCCTGATCTGGTCACGGATGCTGGCCAGCCAGATGGAAGACGCTCGGTCGGAAGCGACCACTCTGAACATCGACGGCGTCTGCAAAAACTCCGGAAACACCTACAACTTCCGGGCCAGCGGCTCGGTATTGAAATTCGCCGGCTTCCGCTCGGTTTACCTGGAAGGCCGGGACGACAGCAATGAGCCCGACGACAAGAATTCGCTTCCGGCGCTATCGGAAGGGGATGCTTTGGACTGCTCCAAGCTGTCGGCCAACCAGCACTTCACCGAGCCGCCCCCGCGGTTCACTGAGGCAACGCTGATCAAATCTATGGAAGAGAAAGGCATCGGCCGTCCGAGCACCTACGCCCCGACCATCGGGACACTGGTGGACCGGATGTATGTTGAGCGCGAGCGGAATAGGCTCACGCCCACAAAATTAGGCATCACTGTGACCGACCTGCTCACCGAGTATTTCACCGACATCATGGACCTGGACTTCACGGCCAAGATGGAAGAGGAACTGGACGATGTGTCCCGGGGCGAGCGAGATTGGATACCCATGCTGGGCGAGTTCTACGGGCCTTTCCAAAAAGCCCTGGGCACTGCCGATGAGTTGATGCCTAAGATCCGCATGGACGAGGAGACCGACGAGGTCTGCGACTGTGCCGGAAGCGAAAAATGCGAGCACGCCGATCTCTGCGGTCAACCGATGGTGATCAAGACCGGCCGGTTCGGGCGGTTCATGGCCTGTACTGGATTCCCGGACTGCCGCAAGACCAAACCGATCTTGAAGATGGTTGGTGTCCCTTGTCCCAAGCAAGACTGCGGTGGCGAGATCGTCGAGCGCCGTGCCAGAGGCAAAGGCCGGTCATTCTTCGGCTGCTCTAACTACCCGAATTGCGACCTGATTTTGAACCAGCGTCCGCTGACTACTCCTTGTCCCGAGTGCAGCGGCCTGATGATTCAAAAGAACCGGAACAACGTGGCCTGCACTGTTTGCACCTGGCAGGAGGAGACTCTGGAGAATCCGGATAACGCAGAAGGTCCGGAAGGCGCAGACAACTCGGAAGAGTTGGCACCGGTTGGCGACTAGCCTCCAAGACACCGGTCATCAGGGCCTGGCCCAATTTGACCTCTATCTAGAGGCGTTTCCTCGCTACCTTCGTGGCCAACGGGGTTTGTCCGAAAATACCGAGCGCATCTATCTTGCCGACCTGCAGACCTTTCGGCAGTACTTGGCCGACGAGAAACTTGGGTTGGCAGACATGGACCGGCAGACCTTACGGGGTTACCTGGCATGGCTGGCCACTGAAGGCAGAGGCCCACAGCAAGGCTACGCCAGAGTCAGTGTCGCCCGTAAATTGACCGTGGTCAGGTCCTTCTACCGGTTCCTGGTCCAAGAAGGGCTGTTCCGCTCTACTCCCGTGCCCTCCGGCCAGAGCTTCAAGGTCAAGGTGGCCAAAACCCTACCCGATTTTCTCGGCCAACGGGAAGTCGCCCGGCTGATGGACGCGCCTGACGAATCCACTGTCCATGGCATTAGAGACAAAGCCATCCTGGAGACGCTATACGCCTGCGGCATCCGGCTGGCTGAGATTCACGGTCTCGACTTAAAAGACATCAATTTCCCCAGACGAGAGTTACTCGTTAAGGGCAAAGGCTCCAAAGAGAGGCTGGTGCTGTTCGGGAAAGCCACCGAAGAAGCATTGCACCATTACATCAACGGGCCCAGGCACGAATTGCAGACGCGGCCCACACAGGCGTTATTCTTGAACCGGTATGGCGAACGGCTATCTAGGCGCAGTTACGAGAAAATGGTCCGCCGGTATTCGGCCATCGCCGGGACCAGGGCCGACGTCCATCCCCATACCCTCAGGCACACATTTGCCACCCACATGCTGGAGGGTGGCGCCGATCTGCGTGTGATACAAGAATTGCTGGGCCATTCCAGCCCCACCACCACGCAGGTTTATACTCATGTAACGAAACAAGAAGCTCTGACGGCCTATCTGGAACACCACCCCAGGGCGGATGAACCAGCGCGCAGGTCGCCGAGAGAAGAATCTGAAGCAATACCCACCGGGAAGGACTCCTAGAACCATGGCAAGCTTCTTGATATTAAATGGGCCCAACATCAACATGCTGGGACGCCGGGACGCATCTCAATACGGCTCCAAGACCCTGGACGAAGTTAACCAGGAGATCAGCCGGGTGGCCGGCGAGCTTGGTGTGGAGGCAATCTTCTACCAATCCAACGTGGAAGGAGAGATGATTAACTGCATCCAGGAGCATTGGGGTAAAATCCAAGGCATAGTCCTGAATGCTGGCGCGCTGACCCACTATGGCCTGAGCCTGAAGGATGCGCTGATTGACTGCCGTCTGCCGGTGATCGAGGTACACCTCAGCAATCCCGGGTCAAGAGAGTCATGGCGCAGGGTTTCGGTAATCACAGACGTTGCCCGGGGCCAGATCGCAGGATTTGGCTGGAGAAGCTACACCACGGCCCTTCAGGTATTGGCCGCGATCGTTGAAGAAGAATCCAAATGAGAGAGGAGACCAGATGAAGGAAAGAGTGGAGGGGCTCGTTGCCCAGTTGGAAGAAAAAGAACTGGACGGCGTTTTGATCTCGGCTCCGGAGAACCGGCGTTACCTGTCGGGGTTCAGCGGTTCCGCTGGGTTCCTGTTCATCACCAAGGCCAACGCCATCTTGGTCACCGACTCCCGATACACTGAACAGGCTACCAACCAATCGCCCTATTTCGACGTGAGACAGGTGCGCGGCGGCTGGGATTGGCTGATCGACGAGATGAAGTCTTCCGGAGTGAAGAAGATCGGCTTTGAAAGCCAAGACATGACCGTCTCCTCGTACAACAATCTGATTGACGCCATCAAGGGTGATTCGGCCTTGGGCGCCGTTTCAATGATCCCCGCGCCCGGCCTGGCTGAGAACCAGCGCATCATCAAGGACTTGGAAGAGCTTTCGATGCTGCAGTTGGCTATCGACGCCGCCGACAAGGCCATGGACCAGGTCTGCCCCAAAATCGTGCCTGGCATGACCGAGCGAGAGGTTTCCTGGATGATGGAAATGGCCATGCGTGATGCGGGCGCCGACGCCATCAGCTTCGACACCATAGTGGCTGCCGGTCCCAATGGGGCCATGGCCCATCACCAACCCTCCGACTACGTGATCAAGCAGAGCGACCCAATCGTGATAGACATGGGCGCCAAGGTCGGCGGTTATTGCTCAGACCTGTCCAGGTCGATAGCCGTAGGTGAGCCGGATGAGACATTCAACAAGATATACGACATCGTCCTAGGCTCACAGCTAACAGCCATCAACACCGTGAAGGTGGGAATGACCGGCGAAGAGACCGATAACCTCTCCCGCGATGTCATCGCCCAAGCCGGCTATGGCGACAACTTTGGCCACAGCCTAGGTCACGGCGTAGGCTTGGAGATTCACGAGAACCCTAGAGTCGGCCCCCGGTCTCCCGACGTCCTGGAAGTAAACACGGTCTTCACCGTGGAGCCTGGCATCTATCTGTCCGGCTGGGGCGGGATACGTATCGAAGACATCGTGATCCTTCGGGAAGACGGCGCTGTTCCATTGAGCCACGCCAGAAAGTAAACCACGCTAAAGGGTGAGCCACGCCAGAAAGTAAACCACGCTAAAGGGTGAGCCACGCCAGAAAGTAAACCACGCTAAAGGGT
>Ga0115002_10001778_pt1 | contig 29128 bp, 34 predicted proteins | sample ArcticOcean_MG_C_8_FD_89576 | JGI IMG/M metagenome (GOLD analysis project Ga0115002, IMG submission 89576) | Marine microbial communities from western Arctic Ocean - ArcticOcean_MG_CB11_86 | ecosystem: Environmental > Aquatic > Marine > Oceanic | place: Arctic Ocean: Canada Basin | collected... | reverse complement strand
GCGACGTCCGCAAGGCGATGGCTTCGTATAACGCGGGTCTTGGTCGTATGCGCTAACTCGTCGAGGCCCACGGAGACCAATGGGAGCAGGCGCTGCCCGAGGAAACAAGACAGTACCTCAACGCGATCGTCCGGAACGACGCTCTCCAGTACGACCCGGCGTGCCCATCCGAGGTGGCGGTATTCGGTGGTCGTGGCCCCGGCGGCGTGCTCAGCGCGCCGCCGGGGCCAACTCCAGCCGCAACGGCGAGACGTGGCCCGGCTACTTCGCTGCGGGTGGGGCTGAGGTCCGGGCGCCGTTAGCGGGACAGGTTGTCTCGGTCGACCAGATCGGTGGTTTCCAGTCGGTGCTGCTCGATCACGGCAACGGTTGGCGCTCGTCGCTCTTCGGACTCGGTGACGTCGAGTACGCGGTTGGCGACTCGATCTGCCGCGGTGATCTGCTCGGCTCGCTCCCAGAGGCACCGGGCGGTCAGGCGCAGCTGCGCCTCGGCATCAGCTACGACGGGCGCGCGCTGGACCCAGCCGCTATGTGCTATCACTCTGATCCCGTAGTCGCGGCCCCCTCACGATGCTACAATCTGTGCCGCGCCGGGCGGCCTCGCCCTCGGCGTGCCATCGATGGTGGGTGTGGCCTAGTGGTTAAGGCGCCAGGTTGTGGCCCTGGAGATCGGGGGTTCAAGTCCCCTCACCCACCCCATCGAACCCGTTCCATCTGGCCGCTGTTTTCCTCGGGGCCGTCGAGCCGGTTCCCCTCGATAGGTGAGACACCGGGTACCTCTGGCAACTTGTCCCAGTGCTAAGATTCCCGCTCCCATAAATCGAGAGGCCCGCCTGTGCGTCGCCGGCGGCTCCCACTCGTCGCGGTCCTGTCGCTGTTTCTCGCCGCTGCCTGCGGTAGTTCCGATGATCCCGAGGTTGTGACCCAGGGCAACAGCGTCGGCGATCGCTACGTCCGGCTGTTCGAGGTCCGCGACTTTGGCGCGAGCCTGTTCGTCTATAACGCTGCGCTGCCGCCGAATCTGTCGCAACTCCTCAATCCCGAACTGATCGATACGACGCCTGAGGAAGACATCGTTTCCGTCCCCGTCCCGCCTGAGGCGGTGCTGCTGGTGTCGTATGCCTTTGTCGGTAGAGACGGGACGATCCGGCGGGTCGCGGTCCCCGGCGTTCCAGACGGCCTCGAATTCAATTGGAGCGGCGACCGGCTCTACGTGATCGATGTGATCGGTGGCGGTGTCGCGGCGATCGATGTCGAGCGAGGGACCCTGGCAGACGTGTTGGACGTAGGGACCGCGACCGGGGCGTTGCTGCTCCGTTAACCGCAGTCTGGCGACTGTTGGTAACTCCCCGCACACGGCGACCCTTACTTCGTGCCAACATGGACACGCTGTCTCAGGTGTTGAGGATCGCTCTCATGATTCGGGTTGATGCTGATTGTTCGTTCAGTAAGGGCTTCTTTCGCGGCTCCTGCGGCGCCGAGGCTGGTGGCCAGTGCGTCTACTGTGGCGCGCCGTTCTGCAACGCCCACGGCGTTCACGGCGACGACTACCTCGAGGTTTGCAACCGCGCGAAGTGCTGCGCGAAGCTCGACGACGTCGAGTCCCATCGCGATTGGATCGAGCGGGTTCGGGGCACAAACAGCGTCTCGGTCTGCGCGATCGAGGGCTGCCAGACCCGCATGCAGCACGAGTGCGGCCGCTGCCGTCTCCGGTTCTGCAGCGACCACCTGAAGGCAATGCAGATCCTCGATCGGCTGCAGATCCCGCCGCGCAAGGTCTCGCTGGTCCTCTGCTCGCACTGCGCGGGTCGCCGTAAGCTCTGGGACGGATAGCAGCCCCGGACACCGTCGAGGCGATGTCCGGGGGCACGTGCCGAGCCGACGGTCGGGCGCTAGCTGCTGGCGTGCTGGACCGTGCCCGCGTGGAGCGCGGCGCGGTCGTGGATCGGGTTCGTGCCCGGAGCCATGTCGTTCCAGCGAGCGAGCAGCCGGTTGATATCGGCGGTCATTACCATCGTCCGGCCGGGGAGCGTTTCTGTAAGCACAGCCCCTGCTGGGGCCACGACATAAGCTCCGCCATTCTCGGTGGTGTCGCCAGCCGCAATCACGTAGCAGTGATGCTCGAGGGCGCGCGCTCGGGCGAACGTGCGCAGTGGCGTTCCGATGTCGCCGGCTGACCAGGCGATCAGCTCGCTCCCTCGTAATTTCAGCGATTGTGCCAGTTCCGGGACGAGTCCTTCGACACCTGCGAGGAGCCCCAGTCGTCCGATGATGGTCTCCACGACGGGTGGTGGCTCGTCTCCTACGGTGAAGCCGGCCTGACGCTCGCGCTTGGACAGGTGGGTCTGCCGGTGCGATGCGATCACCCCCGAGGGATCGATCAGGTACTGCGTCTTGTACGTACTCGAGCCATCGCGTTCTGCCAGCAGCACCGCAATCATCGCGGAGCGCTCGCGTGCCAGCGCCTCCAGCAGCGGCAGCGTTTCGCGCTCGGTCACGGCCCGCGCGTCTGCCCCGACGAGGTCTGGCAGCACCACCAGCGCCGCGTCCTGCGTGGTCGCCGCGCGCACGAGGTGGCGCGCGGCGACCACGAGGTCGACGGCAGAGGGGGAAGCGTCGATCGCCGCCGCGCCGACCCGGGCGGCCGCGTCCTCGGCGATCAGCGCTTCACGTGACAGGCGTGCCGCCTCGGATTGGTTGGCGGGCGTACCGAGGTCTCGGTAGAGCTCCGGGCGGCGCGTCACTGGTGGTCCGTGCGCGGCGTCGAGGTCGAGTTCGTACACCACGACTCCGGCACCGCTGCTGGGGGCTCTCACGACCCACTCGCCTCGCGGGTTGATCACGCCGGATTGCCCGGCGTAGACGATCGAATCGCCCTCGACGCCGGTCTTGTCCGCGCAGATCACCCAAGTTCCGTTTTCGACGGCGCGGGCCGGCATCAGGAACTCGATCTGTGGATTGGAGAGCTGGTCCACGTCACGACCGGCGGAGACCCAGGCTGTGGGGTCGATGATCAGCCGCGCGCCTTCGATCGCGTACGCCCGCGGGATCTCCTCCAGGCGGCTATCAGAGCAGATCAGCACGCCGGCCGTAGTTGTCCCGGCGCGGGGGAATTCCAGTTCGAAGACCGGGTAATGCTCACCGGGTTGGAACCACCGCCGGTCGAAGTGCCAGAGGAAGCTCTTGGCGTAGCGACCAACCTCGTGGCCGTTTGGATCGAAGAGCACGCACGCGTTTTCGAGGCCGGCCGCCGAGCGGAGCACCAGCCCGGCCGCGAGGTGCACACCGTGCTGCTGCGCGCGATCACTGAGGGTCTCCAACACCCGCTGGTCGGGATGGACGTTCGCGTCCTCGTAGGCCTCGCGCGACTGCAGAAAGTAGCCGGGGTAACTGGCCTCGGGCAGCACGATCAGCTCGGGCTCTTGCTGCGCGGCCTCGTCGACCGCGCGCAGCAATTCTCCCAAGGCGCGATCGTGATCGGACAAGTCACGGGCCTCCAACTGGAGGAGGGCGACGCGCAAGGGTCTGGCCAAGTCGGACTCCGAATACCAGGCGGGTGGCCGGCACGTCACCATGCACGCGGCGCTGCCGGGGAGTCTACGCGAGGACCGCCGCAGTCGCGTCGGCGGGCGAATCCTCGTGCTGGGCGGTGCGTTTTCGCGTGCTAAGATTCCCGTCTGCACGACACCGATCGCCCTGAGAGCACGCGCTTCGCGACCGAGGAGTGGACCTCTGCTGCAATCTCCCCGCGACGACCTCCAGCCGCGACCTCACGCGGGCTTTTACCTCTACAACTCACTCACCCACGAGTTGGAACCGTTTGAATCGATCGAGCCCGACGTCGCCCGGATGTACGTCTGTGGCGTCACGCCGTACGACGTCGGCCACCTGGGGCACGCGCTCGTCTACGTCGCACAGGACACGCTGCGCCGCTGGCTGGAGTTCAACGCCTACGAGGTCCACCACGTCCAGAACATTACCGACATCGATGACGACATGGTGCGGAAGTCGAAGGAACTCGGCGTCACGATCGCCGAGCTGACCGAGCAGAACCACCGCATCTACCTCGAGGAGATGGACGCGCTCAGCGTCCAGCGGCCGGAGCAGTTCCCGAGGGTGTCCGGCAACATCCCGGAGATCGTCGCGATGGTCGCGGAGTTGGTAGCAAACGGCCAGGCCTACGAGGTCGATGGCTACGTCTTTTTCGACCGGTCGCACACACCGTGGTTCGGCCGTCTCTCTGGTCGCACTCAGGAGGAGCTGCGGACCGGTTCGCGCACCGACACGATGCCTGACGAACCGGATCACCTGAAGCGCGACGCACTCGATTTCCTGCTCTGGCAGCCCTCCAGTGACGAAGGTGCGACTTTCGACTCGCCGTGGGGGCCCGGACGGCCCGGTTGGCACATCGAGTGTTCCTCGATGGCCCGCACCACCCTCGGCGATCAGATCGACATCCACGGCGGCGGCCGCGACCTCGCGTTCCCGCACCACGACAGCGAGATCGTCCAGACCGAGTGCGTGACCGGCGAGAGCCCGAGCGTCCGCTACTGGGTGCACAACGGTACGATGGGCCTTGGCGGCGTCAAGATGTCAAAGTCGCTGGGCAACCTCGTGAAGGTCAGCGAACTGCTGAACGCGGGCCACACCCCGGACGCGATCCGGCTGCTCCTACTCGCCACCCACTATCGCTCCGACCGCGACTTTTCCGAGGAGGCGCTCGTCGCCGAAGAGGAGAATGCTGCGCTACTCCGCCGCGCCGCGGAACGTGCCGGCGATGGCCCAGACGCCCTCCGCGCGGAGCCGTTCCGCAACGCCTTTATGGACGCGATGGACAACGACCTCGACACGCCCGGTGCGATCCGCGTGCTGCTCCAGCTCGCCGGCGAGATGGAGTCCGGGCAGGTCGCTGGCGGTACCTCGGTCGCCGCGCTCGTCGAGCTGGCAGGCGTCCTCGGTCTCACGCTCGGCCGCGGGGGCTAGGCCGCCACCGGGGCGGCCTAGCGGATTAAGACCACCTCAACACCGAGTTTGACGTCAGCCCAGCTGCGGTCCGCAGTCATGACCGGCTGCGCCAGGCGAGCTCCCAGGGCAAGACAAGCTCTATCACCCAAAGACAGACTGAGCGCAAGTGTTGCTGGCCTCAGAATGCCGGTCTCGTATACGTCATCCCGATCGAACGTCTCTACATCCAGATCGAGCGAATCCAGGACCTCGCGGATTTTGCGTTCCGCTCCGTCGGCGTCGACGAGCTTTGCGATGACCTCGGAGAGATTCACGCTGCTGATGGCAGCGCCGGTCACCAGCACCTCAGCCACGGGACCGGCGTCCGGCTCCCCGTTGAGCCAGGCGAGCAACGCCGACGCGTCGAGGACGGGGTCACTCATTCGCGGACTCGGCGCGACGTTTTGCGATTAACTCGTCAGCGAGCGACCGGTCGGTCCCCGCAGTCAGCCTCGAGACGTACTCCTGCGCCCGGCTCATCGCCTCGGCCCGCGTTGAAATTCGCACGCTGCCGTCGTTGGTTCGACCGTGACTTCAACGCCATCGTCGAGGCCGAGCGCACGGCGAAAGGCCGCCGGGATTACGATTCTGCCGTGACGGTCGACGCGAGCGATCTGTTGCTGGGCCATCTCCGCTTCAGTCCGGATATGGTACGAAATATACAGCCTGGGACAATCGTACTAATGTGGCACGAACGGAAACGATACCCGCGTGACCGAGGGCCCGCTGGCTCGCCGCCGAACCCCTACGTCGCTGCAGGTACCTCGGCGCTCACTTCCGTAACGATGTCCATGAACCGCCCGAGGGTCTCGAGCCGTTCGCTCATGTTGGAGCCGCGTGGCCCGGCGCGGAAGGTGGTGATACCTGCGTCGCGGTAGACACGCAGGCGTTCGCGGATCGAGTCCTCGTCGCCGATCAGGTTGCCGCCCAGCACCATCTCGTCCGGGACGCGGGCGCGTGCGGCGTCGCGCTCGCCGGAGAGCCAGAGGCGCTGGATCTCCAGTGCCTCGTCAGCCCAGCCCTGGCGGCGGTAGGCGTCGTTGTAGAAGTTGTGGGCCTTCGAGCCCATCGCCCCGAGGCTGAACGCAAGGCCGGGCTTCAGGGCCTGCGCGGCGGCCTCGACGTCGTCGGTGAACCAGACCGTGCCGTTGACCTGGATGTCCATCTCCTCGAACGAGCGGCCGGCCGCTTCGGCGCCCTCGCGGATCGGGCCGAGGAATAGCTCGGCGTGCACTGGGAGGAACGAGGTGCCGAGCCAGCCGTCCGCCATTTCGCCGGTCATTCGCAGGTTCTTCGGGCCGAGCGAGGCGATGTAGATCGGGACGTTCTTCGGTGAGGGCGCGCCTGGGATCAGCGCCTTGCCCTCGCCGGATCCACCGTCGCGCAGCGGGAGCTGGTAGAACTCGCCGTCGTAGCTCAGCTTCTCGCCGTTGAAGATGCGCTGGACGATTTCGATCACCTCGCGCGTGCGAGCGAGCGGGCGGGCGAACGGGATGCCGTGCCACCCCTCGATTACCTGCGGGCCGCTGCTGCCGACGCCGAGCCGGAAGCGCCCATTGGACATCGAGTCGAGCGTCATCGCCGTCATCGCGACCAGCGAGGGTGTGCGCGTCCCGATCTGCATGATGCTGGTGCCGAGATGGATCTTCTCGGTCTTCGCCGCGAGGTAGGCGAGCGGCGTCATCACGTCGTGCGCCCACGCCTCGGCGGTCCAGATGCAATCGACGCCGAGCTTCTCCGATTCGATCGCCCAGGTAGAGACGTCGTCCCAATCGGTGATCGCCTCGCGACCCAGTGCCACTGCAACCTTCATCAGTGCCCCCTACTTAGCGCGTTTCGCCCGGCGCACGATACCAGAGCGGCGGCGGTTCGCTGTGATGGACGTGCGCCAATCGTGGATCGGCGCATAGTTCGTGCCTCGCCCCAGCCCTATTCTTGATCACCCCCTCGACGCTCCGACTTGCAGGTGGTCCCGTCCTATGCAAACGCTCGTGCAGCGATTGCCCGTGCACTACGGGTGGGTGATCGTCGTCGCCGGAATCTTGACCAATGCCGTGACCGTGGGTGCCACCTTCTGGGTCGTCGCGCTCTACATCACGTCGATTCCGGACGAGTTCGACGTCAGTCGTACCGCGCTCTTCGGCGCCTTCACCGTCGGCCAGTTGGCGTTCGCCGTGATCGGACCGTGGGTCGGTGGCGTGATCGATCGCGGTGGACCACGACGCGTACTCATGGTCGGGACGATTGCGATGCCGGTTGGCTTGGTCGCCACCTCGTTCTCGGAGAATCTGTGGCAGTTCTACATCGGCTGGATCGTGGTCAGCCTCGCGCGGCCGTTCCTGACACCGATTCCCTATAACTGGTTGATCACGCGCTGGTTCGAAGGCCGGAGCCGCCAAAGGTCGCTGGGTCTCGTCACGACCGGATTCGCGATGGGCGGCGCCGTGGTCTTACCGGCGCTGGCCTGGGTCGACAGCACGTGGGGCTGGCAGCAGACCATGTTTGTTAGCGGGGTCGCAATCCTCGTGCTCCACGGTATCGGCATACTGCTGGTCACTGACCGCCCGCGCGACCTCGGACTACGCGCCTACGGCCGGTTGCCAGCCGTAGAGGGCCAGCCCGATGTCGAGGCGCTGGAGGGCGGCTTCAGCTCGTCCGAGGCACTCCGATCCGTGGTCTTCTGGCTCGTGGCCGTCGGAATGGCGTTGTTCTTCCTCGGCCAGGGCGCCGTCAACAACCTGATCGTTGACTTTTTCGAAAACCGCGCGGTTCAGGGCGGTGCAGGCCTGCTCGCGTTGGCCGCGCTGATCCGTGCGATCGCGCGTCCGCCACTAAGCCTCGTGCTCTACCGGATCGATCGGGTGTTCGCCCTTGGAGTCGCGGTGGCGCTCGGACAGGCGATCGCGACCGGTATCATCGTCGCAAATACGGACACGCCGGGAATCGTGGCGTGGGTAATCTTCTGGGGCTTCGGCGGTGCCTTTGCGCCGATGATGGAGCCGCTGCTGGTGACCCGCGCGTTCGGCGTGCGGCATTACGGCGCGATCGCCGGTCTCGTATCGATGATTAGTTTCGGTGGCCAGGTACTTGGCCCACTCGCCGGCACGTTCTTCTTCGACTTGACCGATTCGTACTCGATCCCGTTCAGCCTCTACACCGGTGGTTTCCTGTTGGCGGCTGTGCTCTGGGCGGCGGCCGCAATCCTGATGCGCCGCGCGACCTTCCTAGCAGCCGCAGAGCACGCCGGTATGGGAGAATCTGCGACCCCGTCATGATGCTTCGCGCCTCGCTGCGAGGGTCTAGGTGTTGGCTGAATAGCCTGGGCTATGGGCGGTCCGGAGCGTCTGAATCAGGGGGGGGGGGGCTGTCACGCTCTCCTCGGAGGGCTCGTCGGCCTCGGGGAACTCGGCGGGCGTGCGCAGCTCGCGCTCCATCGCATCGATCGCAGGGCGGAGCGGGCCGGGCGTCACTGCGCGCGCAGCGCCGGAGGCGGCCACGCTCGCGCCACGTTTCGAGGCGTCAACGATCTCGTCCTGGTGCTCGCGAACGTAGTCCGCTGCGTCGCGCGCTTTCTGCTCGACACGTGGTCGGGCGGCCTCGGCTGCCGCCCTTGCCTGCTGCGCGCGACGCTCGATCTCGGGTCGAGCGGTCTCGGCGAGCTTGCGTGCCTCCTCGGCGCCCGCGCTGGCCGCCTCGGTCGCTGCACGACGCAGCCTGCGCAACGCTGAGCGGAACGAGGGCGCCGGTTCGTCAGGTGTGGGATCGGGTGTGTTGTCGCCGTCGGTGGTCATTAGCTCGATCGTAACGCGCGGAGGAGGCCGTCGGGCGCTCCATGGCACTTCGATGACTCGCGACCATAGGTGTGAGCCTCGGCTTGAGGCCCGAAGGGTCGTCGAGGGTCGAAGACCCTCATGAGGCGGCTTCGGTTTCTTTCGCACGCTTGATCGCGCGGAGGACCATGCCACGCTCGGGGATCGACTTCCAGCCGGCGGGAGTGTTGTAGTAGCGGAGGCCGGCGGTCGTCTCGTCGGGCTCTCGCTCCTGGTACTCCACGTCCATGCCGTTGATACGAATCGTGGGCGAGCCGAGGCACTTGATCGCGATCGCTTCTTCGTCGGCGCGGATCGTCGCCTCTTCGACCTGAACGTCGTTCAGGCCCGACTCATCCAACAGCTCTCGGAGCAGCGCACGCACCTCTTCGTGGTGATCAGCGCCGCGCTCTGTGAGGTGCAACATGACTTCCATGGGGAGACTCCTTTGGCAGGCGATGTGGCCGCGTGGGTGCGGTGGAGCGCGCCTGAATCGGGGAGAGCATAACCTGACAGAAGCTCTCGATCAGCGGATATCGGCGGAGGTCAGCCTCGCGCGCGGTGCATGGCAGTCCAATCGGCCACGATCTGGGCGTCGTGCGGGAACGCCAACTCCGGGAGCATGTCCGCGCCAAACCAGCTCACCTCGAACGCCTCGTCGCCGGCTACGGCGACCCCGGACACGTGCGTCCCGGCGTATGCGACGAACACGACCGCGTTGCCCGATTCCGAGTACACCCCGATCAAACCGTCGAGGCTCGCAGTTACCCCGGTCTCCTCGAACACCTCGCGCAGTGCCGCGCACTCGACCACCTCACCCGCGTCAACGAAGCCCGAGGGAAACGCCCAGCGCCCGAACGCCGGTGCATGATTCCGCCGCACGAGCAGCAACTCCACCCCGTCGCCGCTGCCGATGGCCCTCGAGACGAGCACCCCCGCTGCCACTTTCGGATCGCGGTACCAGACGAACTCGCAGCTCGGACAGCTCGGCTGATCCCCCTCGGCGGGTTGACCGATCGCCGTCCCACAATGCGGACAGAACCGAGGCGCAATAAACTCCATTGTTCCCAACTCACTCCAGGCGCTCCGAGCTACCTCGAACTCCGGACGGCGCAGCCCCCAAGAGAACCACTGCGGGGTTAGCGGAAGAGGATGATTCGACGGAACTCCTCGACGTAGCGACCGTCCTCGTTGCTCCAGAACTCGCGCATCTGCTTGAGGAACTCATCGTTCACGTCGAACTGGCTGTCGTGAGCGACGAGTGACGCGATCTTCATGTCGACCACCTCGGTGATATCGACCTCGAAGTTCGACTCGTTCGCGCCCCAGAGATAGAGCTCGCGCACCTTGTGCGGGGCGAGGCCCTCGTCGAGCTGCTGTGGAAAGTTGAGGCGGTCGCGGGCGGCCGGGTAGACGGCGTCGACCGTCGCGAGGCCGGTCGCGCGGTGATCGCTGTGGTTCACGAACCCGTTGCGGATGATCACCGGCTCCGGATCGTGCGTGTAGACCGCGAACGGTTGGAACGCGCGGATCTCGCGCACGACTGCCTCGAGCAGCGCGAGGTCGCGCACCAGCTCGCCGTCGGTGAATCCGAGGAACCCGACGCTCTGCACGCCCAGTAACTCCGCAGCGTCCAGCTGCTCTTGCTTCCGCATCGCGACGAGCTGGTCCGAGGTGAGCGAGGGGTTGTCCGAACCCTTCGAGCCGTCGGTCGTTACAACGTAGCGGACCTCCCAGCCTGCCTGAGCGAGCAGGTGGGCGGTGCCGGCTGCTCCAAAGTCAGCGTCGTCCGGGTGCGCCGCGAAGACCATCGCGCGCTTGAGTTCGCCCGCCGCCTCGTCGGGTGAGCCGGGCGCTTCCTGGCCAAAGAGGTCTTCGAGTCCGGCTGCCATCGGTCGTCCCTTGCCTGCTGATACCTGTCGAGCTGAGTGGTCCGTCGGCCGGCGAGGCGAAGCCAATCGCGAGCCAGCCGCTCCAGATCCTAGCGTGTCCGCTGTGGATAGCACCGGGATGCAACGTGGATTGTTCTTGACGGAGCCCCGCGCGTGCGACTACGGTCGAAACAGAACATATGTGTCGTGTCCGATGATTCGTGCCCCGCAGGGGCGGTGAAATTAGCGGATCCGGCGAGGTGCGGTGGGATGCACAGCGTTCCGTCTGCCGTGGTGATTAGCACTGCGGGACGGCGCAGAGGAGACAGCCGTGGCCGACTCGCAGTTCGAAGAACTTTCTGAGAAGCAGCAGGGCATTTTCTGCTTCCTCGAGAGTTTCATCTCCGAGCACGACTACCCGCCGTCGATTCGCGATATCCAGCACGGTTGTGACATCTCGTCGACCTCGGTCGTGGACTACAACCTAAAACGCCTCGAGGAGCGCGGCTTCATTCGCCGCGACCGCGAAATATCACGCGCGATCGAACTGCTCGGCGGCGCGACTCGCAGCCGACGACGCACGATCCCGGTCCCGCTACTAGGCAAGATCGCCGCCGGAATCCCGATCCCGACACCGCCCGATGCTGTGACCGCTGAGAGCGCGATCGATTCGATCGAGCTGACCGAGGACCAGACCGGCGGGCGCAGCAATGTCTTCGCGCTGCTCGTGGACGGCAACTCGATGATCGACGCGCTGATCAACGACGGCGACATCGTGGTCCTCGAGCCGGTCAACAGCTGCGACGACGGTGACATGGTCGCGGTGTGGTTGAAGGACGAGAACGAGACGACGCTCAAGAAGTTCTTCCACGAGGGTGACCGGATCCGGCTGCAGCCGATGAACGCGACGATGGACCCGATCTACACGCGGCCCGATAACATCGAGGTCCAGGGCCGGGTGGTCACGGCGATTCGGTCGCTCTAGTTCCGTTGGGCCGGTGAGCTCAGTCGATCGCGTTGGCCTCCGAGGCTGCTCGGCACGCCTGGGCTGAAGTCATATCCGGTCCGCGAGTGCGGTACTACTCAGTCTCCACAGGACTGCCGGGGCGTTGCCCGAGAGCGTAGGTTGAGTGGATGGCAAGCGACTCCTCCGGCGTGCGTGCCTGTCCGACCCCGGCGCCGGGGTCAAGCGCCGCCGGTGAGCCGCTGCTGACGATCGACAACATGTCCGTCAACTACCGGACCGACGACGCGGTCGTCGAGGCGGTGCGTGGCGTCTCGCTCGAGATCCGCGCCGGTGAAACGCTCGCCCTCGTCGGCGAGTCAGCGGCGGGCAAGAGCACCGTCGGACATGCGGTCCTCGGTTTACTCCCGGGTAATGCGGATATGACGGCGAACTCGATCCGCTTCCGTGGTCGTTCGCTGCTGGGCCTGTCGACCGAGGAGATGCGCCAGATCCGCGGTGACCAGATCTCGCTGATCTTTCAAGACGCGCTCGGCGCGCTCACGCCGACGCTGCGGGTGCGCGACCAACTCGTTGAGTTGTTCCAGGCGCACCGCGAGATGTCGAAGGCAGAGGCCGAGGCGGAGGCGTTGGCCGCGCTCAAGCGCATGTTGCCCGATGCGGAGCGCGCGTTCGACGCGTACCCCTTCCAACTGTCGGGCGGCATGGCGCAGCGGGTGATGATTACGCTCGCGGTGGCGCTACAACCTCAGGTGATCATCGCTGATGAGCCGACGGCAAGCCTCGACCCGAGTGTCCGCATGGAGACGCTGCGGACGCTCGAGCAGCTCCGTGACGAGACCGGGATCGGGCTGTTGTTGATCACGCACGATTTCGGTGTGGTGGCGCGGATCGCCGACCGCGTCCACGTGATGTACGCGGGCAAGGTGATTGAGCGTGCGGACGTGCGGACCGTCTTCCGTTCGCCTCGACACCCCTACAGCTACGGATTGCTACAGACCCTGCCGGGGCTGGATCAGGGGCGGCTGCGACCGCTTCGCGGGCAGCCGCCCGACATGTCAGACCTGTCGTCGCAATGCCCGTTTCTGCCGCGCTGCTCAAAGGCGGTGTCGCAGTGCCGAATCGATCCGGCTCCGACCTTGCAGCCGATCGGTGACGAGCCCGAGCACTTCGCTGCGTGCTATAACCCGGTCGTCGTACCGCTCCGCGACTAGCGCCCGGGACTCACTCTGAGGTCAGCGCGCGGCGCGTTGTGGCGGGCGCCGTGCGGCCCGCGGCGCGCGTTCCGCGAGCCGGCAGACCAGCAGCTCGAGCGCCAGTCCGTCGCCTTGCTTCCCGGTCTTCACGTTGAAGTCGGTGTTTTCGAGGTCGCGCAAGTTCGCTTCGACGACCGATCGCGTGACCTGCCGCGCCTGGCGCATCAGCTTCGTCAGTGGGAACCCGCGCAGCCCGATCGCGTCCCCGATTTCCTGCTGGGATGCGTGGCGCTCGAGCAACTCCGTGGCGCGCACGAGGTGGCGGAGCTGCCGCCCGACCATGATTTGCATCAAGATCGGCGCGACTGATCCGTCGTCGAGCATCCGGTGCAGTAGCCGCAATGCGAGGTCGCCACGGCCTTCGACGATCGCGTCGACGACGGCGAACATGCTCTCCTCGCGCGCCTGTGGGGTGAGCGTGCGCACGTGCTCGACCTCGACCGCGGGGCTTCCCACCGCCGAGGCGTGGGCGGCCAGCTTCTCGAGTTCGTTTGCTAGCGCGCGGAGATCCGCGCCCATCAGGTCGACCAGTGGATCGATCGCGTCGGTGTTGATCGCGATCCCGCGCGACTGCGCGCGGTCGTAGAGCCAGCGTCCGACCTCGCTTGGGCCGTCGCGTGTCCACGTCTTCAGCTCCGCGAACTCGCGGACTTCGACGTCCGGCGTGCTCTTGAGCGCCTTCAGCAGCGGCGAGCGCCCGACTGAGCTGTCACGATTGTCGCGTTTCGGCGCTGGCTCGAGCAGCACGACGTGGTTCGTCGGCGGGAGTTGCGCGTGTGCCTCGATGAACGGCTGCCACTCGTCGGCAATACCGCGCCGCGATCCGAGGGCGGTCAGCAGACCCTCGACGATCACGAGCCGTGACTCCGCGAGGAACGGCGCGGCCATCGCGTGCTGGGTCAGCTCGGCGGGTTTCAGGCCGCGGCCCGCGAGCACCGAGGTGTTGCTGGAGAGCATCCCGTCGCCGTCGAGTGACGTGCGCAGCTCGGTCAGTGCCTCCTGGCTGCGGAAACTGTCGGGACCGTAGTAGACGTGCAGCATCGGGTGTCGGTCTGTCCTCGTGGCTGTCGCTGGTGCGCCGGGCTGTGAGATCGGGCGTCGGGCTGGGTCAGTCGATGTCGAGCTGCCAGCCCAGCCAGGCTGCGAGCATACCGCCCACGAAGATCGCCGTACCGGGCCAGAGCAGGGTTGGGAGAAAGGAACCACCGCCGCTGGCCTCGTAGAGCGCCCAGCCTGCTGCGAGTGCGAGCCCCGGCAGCGGGAGCCAGATCGGGAATCGCGGGTCGTCGTCGTCGACCAGCGCCTGGCGCAGTAGTTCGGTCGCACCCGAGACTGGCTCGTCGCCGTCCGCGTCGGGTGCGGCCTTATTGGGCTGGTCACTGCGGTCGTTCGTCATCGTCTGTCGCCCCCGCGCTGCGCGATGCCTCGACGGTGTGTTTCATCCTCGGGCGCGATGCTACGAGCCGTCCGCCGGGCTGACGAGGGCCGTGTCGGTCCCTGCGCTCGCCGAGCTGGGCTCAACTGGGTCGCGGCGCAGGTCCCCATTGGTCTCCCATGCGAGGTAGGCCAGAAGCGCGACCACTGTCAGCCCGAGCGATGCGTCGATCAGACCAGCATCGAGGCTGGATCGGTCCACCAGCAGGCCCAGCAGCGGCGTCAAGACCACTGTTGTTCCGCTCGAGGCCATCGAGATCACCGTCGCTCGTTCGTCTTCCCCGACGCGGCGCGCCAGGAACCCCGAGGCATGCGGGAACACGAGGTGGAATCCGGCCGCGGGTGCCACAAAGACCGCATACGCCCAGGGCCAATCGGATACACCCGCGAACAGTGACAGCGCGCTGACCAGTGGTACCACCATGAACAACCCCCGCAGTCCAACTCGCTCGCCGACTGGCCCTGAGGAGTACGAACCCGCTGCGCCGACCAGCATCTGTCCGGCGACGAACGCGCCGAGGCTCCATAACGGGAACCCGAACTCCAGCAACATGGGCTGCTGGACGATCGCGAGCAGCACGATTGAGAGTGTGGTGATCGTGTTCAGTAGCACGACCGACGACATGGAGCGGGTCTTCACGATCTGGCCGAGCGCCCCCCATACCGATCGCTCTGAGGCTCGATCGCCCGCCGCCGCCCGGTGGTTCGCGCATCTTGCGCACGATGAACAGGCTCGGGATCGTCAGCAGTGAGCTGAATAGGATCGGCGTTGACAACGGCGTCCAGCGCACCATCAACGACCCGACGACCGTCATCACGGCGCAGCCGCCCATCCGGGCGGCTGCGCCGTCCGAGTTTCGGTTCGAACTCAGCCTTCCGTCCGAGCGGCGTGAGCGTGTCGTAGAGCATCGCGCTGTCGGCTCCGGAGATAGCAGCATCGGACATGCAGAACATCGCGTACGCGGCGATCAGTAGGAACAGCCCCTCGCCGACGCCGAACACCGCCAACCCGAACGTGAACAAGATCCCTGCGCCGAGCAGCGTGCGCCGCCGCCCAAAGCGGTCGGCGCACCATCCCCGAGGGCACCTCGAACAGCAGCACCTGTCCGAGCGTCAGGCCGTATTCCTCGGCCAGGTAGACGACCCAGATCGCCTGGCCCAGCCAGAACACGCGCATCCACCACCAGCCGAGCATGCGGAGGTTGCGTTCCATTGAGCGTTTCAGGGCGGGGTCTTGCGCGGTCATACCCGCGTGAGACTAGGGGCTGGTCCCGTGCTCTGCCACGGATCGGTGGGAAATTTGGTCGATCGGGTCGGCGCTAGGGGAAGAGGTCGAGATCGGACTCGCGCACGATCTCGGCGGCGAAGCCGTTGCCGCGGGGGTAGTCGTAGCCGCGAATGATCGCGACTGGCACCCCATCGCTCTTGCCCATGACCATCTCCGCAACGCCTGCGATCTGATCGGCGACGCAGATCGTCGTCACTCGCAGTTCGCGGCCGTCCATGTCCTCTTCGCCGACGTAGTCGCGGAACGGCAGCATTCCCGCGACGCCGATCGCGATGTTCGTTTGGCCGTGCCGCCACGGTCGTCCGAAGGTGTCCGTCACCACCACCGCGACATCGGCGCCGGTGCGCTCTCGCATACCCTCCCGAATCCGCCGCGACGAGGCGTCTGAGTCGACGGGTAGCAGCGAGACGAACTCTTCGCCGCCGACGTTCGATCCGTCGACGCCGGCGTTCGCGCACTTGAATCCGTGCTTCGTCTCGGTGATCAGCACGCCGCCGACCTGGCGGATGATCCGCGTCGATTCGCGCAGCACCGCTTCCACGAGGCGCGGGTCCTTCTCCGTGCGGCCGGCGTATTCGAGGGCGAACGGACTCGGCTCGAACTCATCGAGGCGTCGCAGCTGGCCTTCGGCACGCGAGACGATCCGTTGCGTCACCGCGATCACGTCGCCGTCCTCGATCGGCGTCCCCTGCGTCGAGGCCGCGTCGATTATCAGCGCGGCGAGATCGTCGTCCGGTTGCACGATCGGAATCCCGCGTAGCCCGATCGTTCGCACCTCCACGCTGGCCCCTGGCGCGGTCATGCCGATGCCTCCACGTCGAGCCCGGCGATCTGCACGCCAGAGTGCGCCTTGTAGCGGCCGTTGATGCCGATTAGCAGCGTCGTGATTCCCTCGACGAAGCGGGAGAATCGCAGGGGTCCCGCGTCGACAGCGCGCGCGCCCTCGATCTGGTTCGCGAGCACCATCACCAGGTCCTTCGCTTCGCGGTCGCCGCCGGTCACTAGCACGTCTGCGTTCAGCGGCACGCCGGGCTCCAGCAGCACTTCTGCCGAGAGGTTGTGGAAGGCGCCGATCACACGCGCGTCCGGGAGGATTTGTTTCGCCTCCTCGGTCGCGGACCCGGCCTCGACCTCGATCGGCCGCGGCCCCTTCTCGAAGCGCACCGGGACCACCGCGTCGACCACGATCTTCCCGTCGAGCGCGCTCCTGAGGCCTTCGAGGGTCGGTCGGTGCGCGGTGTAGGGCACCACGATCACCACGAGGTCGGCACCATCGACTGCGGTGGCATTGTCGGTGCCGGTGACCGTCGTAGCGTTCGGGGCGCTCGTCGCGAGCGAGGCCGCCAGTGCGTAGGCGACCTCGGCGCCACGCTCTGCACCGCGGCTGCCGATCACGACGGTATGCCCCGCCTCGGCGAACCGGGTCGCGAGGCCGCGTCCCTCGGGGCCGGTCCCGCCGACTAGCGCAATATGGTGAGCCATCGAGGTTCCGATCTGTCTGTCGACGGCACTATGAGCCGTGGATGATGAGTTGAGTGCTCAGCCGCCGGGAGCGACCGACCCGGACCATACAATGATGACGGCGCAACTGCGCGCCCGATCCATGCACACGCCGTGCCTAGTTCGCGCACTGGGAGACCACTCGATGACTTCGAATCCGGTGGCGGACCGCGCTCCGACGCCATCCGGCGTCGCTGATCGCGCGTCTGCAATCTCGATCGAGGGCGTCGCGCACGAATACGCGGCCGAAACCGGCACCGTACGCGCGCTCTCGGCGGTCGACCTCGCAGTCACAGCGGGCGAGTTCGTTTCGCTGGTCGGTCCCTCCGGCTGCGGCAAGACGACGTTGCTGCGGGCCGTTGCCGGATTGCTAGAGCCAGCGTACGGCTCGATCGCGGTCTTCGGTGAGCCATCGCGTCAGGCGCGTCGCGCCCGCTCGCTCGGCCTCGTGACTCAGGAGCCTGGGCTGCTGCCCTGGCGATCAGTTGAGGCCAATGTTCATCTCGCACTCGAGTTGAGCGACGCCGGTGGGACGGCCTCGGACTGGCTGCGGCGCGCCGGGATCGACGACTACGCCGCGCTGTACCCCGGCGAGCTCTCCGGCGGCATGAAGCAGCGCGTTGCCCTCGCCCGCGCACTCGCGATCGAGCCACGGCTGCTGCTGATGGACGAGCCGTTCGGCGCGCTCGACGAGCTGTCGAGGGAGGAGCTGCGCCTCGAGCTGCTCTCGATCTGGGAGCGTGAGCGCGTCTCCGTCCTCTTCGTCACCCACTCGATCCGCGAGGCGCTGCTGCTCTCTGATCGCGTGATCGTGATGAGCGGTTCGCCCGGTCGGATCCTCGAGGACGTCCCGGTCTTGCTCCCGCGCCCGCGCACGGACGCCCTGCTCGCCGATCCTGCCTTCGTCGAGGCCGAGCAACACATCCGCTCGCTGCTCCGGGCCGGCGCCTGATGCAGGAGGCGAACCAACTCGAGACGGCGGCTCCCACGCGCGATCCGGCGGTCCGTCGCGCGACCCGGATCAGCTTCTCCACCCGCCTCCGAAGCGTCGCGCGGGTCACGCTGCCGCCTGTTGTGGCGCTGGCGCTGCTGGTAGTGGCTTGGGAGTTCTGGGTCCGCGAGCGAGAGGTGGCCGAGTACCTCGTGCCGCGTCCGTCCGCCGTTTTCGATTCCCTCCGAGACGACCCCGGCCGTTATGCCACCGCGTCCCGCGAATCGCTGACGGCGGCTCTTGGCGGCCTAATCGTCGCCAGCGTCGGCGCGTTCCTTTTAGCCGTGGTGATGGCGCATTCGAGGCTGCTCGAGCGCGCGCTCTACCCACCGGCGCTGATGGTGAAGGTGACGCCGATCGTTGCCGTTTACCCGCTGTTCGCGATCTGGTTTGGGTTTGGGGTCGGACCGAAGATCGCAATCGCCGCCCTGATCGCCTTCTTCCCGATGCTGGTGAACGGCTTGATCGGGCTGCGCGCGGTTGACCCGGCGGCGCTCGACTTCATGCGCGCCCTCGATGCTTCCCGTTGGCGGGTCTTGTGGTCGCTGCGCATGCCCTCGTCGTTGCCCTACGTCTTCGCCGCGCTGCGAATCTCCGTGCCGCTGTCGCTGATCGGCGCGGTCGTCGCTGAGTTCCTGTCGGGCTCCTCGGGGGTGGGGCAGCTGATCCTGATCGCCAACGGCGACTTCGACACGCCTGCACTCTTCGGCGCGATCGTCGTGCTCGCGGCGTTGGGTGTGTTCTTGACCGGAATTGTTGCGTACATTGAACGCCGCGTGCTGTTCTGGCACGAATCGATGACCGACCCGTAGCGCCCGCGCGAACCGCGCGGATGCGGACCGGCAGAATTGGATTCTGCGTGTAGCGCCCATGCCCACGGCATGGATACACGCTCCGCGGTTCGTCTGGAGTCCCTGCTATGTCACGCTTCTGCTCGCTCACGGCGGTCGCCGTGTCGCTGCTGCTAATCGCTACCGCCTGCTCCGATGACCCATCGCCGACGCCCGGATCAACCGAGGCGGCCGCCACCACCGAGGCCACAGCGGAACCAGCGCCGGATCCACAGAAGATCACCTTCATGGCCGGGTTCCGCCCGCAGGCCAACCTCCCGTTCGTCTCCGTCTACGTCGCGAACGCCGAGGGCTTCTTTGCTGATGAGGGTCTCGAGGTCGACATCCAGCACTCCTCCGGCCAGGACGAGCACCTGAAGCTGCTGCTCGACGGCCGCGTCGAGTTCACTACCGGCACCGCCGCGCAGGTGATCCGCCGCCGCGCGGACGAACTCCCTGTGCGCGCCGTGGCCCTCTTTGGCCAGCGGGGCGACCAGGGTTACATCGTCGCCTCCGATTCTGGGATCGAGGGTCCCGAGGACTTTGCGGGTCGCAGCGTCGGGTTCAAGGCGGGCGTCGTCCCTGCCGAGTTGGAGGCACTCCTCGCGTCGGTCGGTCTCACGGTCGATGACGTACAGCTCCAGGCGGTCGGGTTCGACCCGCGCATCTTTACGGAGGGGCAGGTCGATGTGTTCCCGGTCTTCCTCAACAACGAGCCGGACTCCGTGCGTCGCCTCGGTGTCGATATCAACGTGATTGACCCGCACGAGTACGGGGTGCCCACCCTCGGTCTCACCTACCTCGTACACGAGGACACCGTCGCCAACGACCCCGAGCTAGTCGAACGCTTCCTGCGCGCCACCATGCGTGCGATCGCCTATATCGAGGACAACATCGACGCCTCCGTGGAGGTGGTGTTGGAGTTCGCCGTGGGCGCCGATTCCGACCACCAGCGCTTCCTGCTCGAGACCGACCTCGCTGCGGCCCAGCGCGACGATGGCATCGGCCGGGGCGACCCGGAGCAGTGGCAGGCGCTGCTTGACCTACTCTTGGAGTTCGAAGTGATCGAGGCGCCGATCGACGTCAACGAGGCGTTCATCGGCTCCTTCGTCGACGATCTCTACGAGTCCGGCGAGATCGAGTAGCGGCGACCAGCCAGTGAGCTAATAGGACCAACGATGACCGCGTAGCCCTCGACGCTCGAGGATGTACGGTTCGCCGCGGCCGAGATCGCGTCGCTGCTCCGGCTCCCATCGCCCCTCGTCAGTTCGCCCGCGCTCACTGAGCTGCTCGACGCGGACGTGTCCCTAAAGCTGGAGTTTGCGAACCCGGTCAGTGCCTTCAAGGTCCGCGGCGGACTCACGCTGTTCGGCCACTTCGGCGAGGATGAGCGAGCTGCCGGCGTGGTCAGCGCCTCGACCGGGAACCACGGCCAGTCGATCGCCTTCGCGGCCGAGGTGCATGGAATTCGCTCTGCGACATTCGCGCCAAGGCGCCGAATCGCGGCGACCTTGTCGGGATTCGGCGCCTTGGCGCGAATGTACATCATGCCGGTGAGCGTTTCGACGACGCGGTGCGTGCCGCGGCCGCTCACACCGATGCCACCGGTATGCGCTTCATCTCCTCGGGCGACGAGCCCGACCTGATCGCTGGCGTCGGCACCGCTGCCCTCGAGGTCCTCGAATCGCAGGCGCCCGACATCGAGATCGCGATCATGCCTGTCGGCGCTGGCAGCGGTGCCTGTGGCTGGCTCACCGTACGGGACGGGCTCGGCCACACGGCCGAGGGGGCGTCCAATCAGCGCACGCGCCCGCGGCCTGCGAGTCGTGGCGCGCCTGCGAACCGGTCGGCCGTCCGAACCTGATCACCGCCGAGGGTCTCTCGACCGGCCTCGGCTTCTCGCTGCCGATCTCGATCATGCGCGCGTCGCTGGACGAGTTCTTCCTCGTCGATGATTCGGCGATCGACGCGGCGATCGTCGCGCTGCTCGACCACCGACACCTGCTGGTGGAGCCTGCCGGAGCCGCCGCGTTCGCGCAGCAAGAGCGCATTCGAGGGAAACGGGTAGTGCTGGTGTGCTCCAGCGCGAACATCACCCGCGAGCATCTCGGAGCGATCCTCGAGAGCGCCGAACGCTAGAACAGTTCCCAGATCGCGTCGAGCGTGAGTTCGCCATCGACGAGGACCTGGAAGTTCCACACGCCCGGGCCGACAGGCTCGTCGTCACCGAAGCCGACCCAGAACCGTCCCGCGCCGCCACCGGGCCATCGCAACTCCGGCGATTGGTACATCAGCTGGTCGTTGCGGAGCACGACCCAGCGCACGCCCTGGGTGATCTCCATGCCGGAGTAGTCGAAGAACAGCAGTAGCTGGTTCGCCAGCGAGCTCGGCGCGGCGGTACTAAGCCCCGCCGCGCCCGCCGCCGATCCAAACGTGGAGTTCGTCATTGTCGGTGGGTCGAGCTCGACGCCGACGATCGCTGTCGAGGTCGAGCGCAGCGCGTCGTTGATCCACACCTCGAGGGTCCAGCGGCCATTCGGCAGCGCGCCGGCCGGCACGCTGATCTGGTCGCCGATCAGCGCGAAATTGCCGTTGTCCCAGGAGTAGCTCGACGACAGGGAGTCCTGGAGCACGCCATTGAGGAACCAACGCTCCTCGACAGCCGCGCCCGGCTCCGTACCTTGCACAGCGAACTCGAAGAAAAGCGCCTGCGTGCCGCTGATGAAGCCACGCTCGTAGTCATAGAGATCGAAGATCTTGCCACTGGCGGTCGCGTTCTCGGCGAACAGCGGGCGGCTCACCCACGCCCCGTCACCGGGAATCGGAACGCCGAAGCCGGCCGGTGGTTCCTGCGCGTGCAGCGGGGCGATGAACTCAACGTCCAGCGGCAACTTGCTCGCACGTTCAATCAGCTCGATCGCAAGCGCGAATGGCCGGAGCTGGGTAACCGTCACTTCGGTCTCGTAGAACTCCGGCACGAGGAGGCCAACCAGTGCGCCACTGAGATCGAACGCCGGGCCACCGGTGTGGCCGTACGGGAGTTGTGCGTCGAGTTTTAGCTTGGTCGTCCCGGGGCGGTCGGGCTCGCCTCGGCGCCCGGTGACCGTCCCACCCGTCACCTGTAGCGCTTGTGAGTCCACGGCCGTGTTGTCGAGGCCGGGGTGTCCGAATAGCCGGAGCGGGTCGCTGGGCGCGATCACGTTGGAATCGCCGATCTCGGCTGCTGGAAACCCGAACGCACCCGAGGTCAGCTTGTTGCCCTGGTACTCGCGCGTCACGCGAAGCACCGCGAGGCCGAGCAGTTCATCGACCGCGATCAGCTCCGCCTCGTATGCCAGTCGGGGTGATCCGCCGTTGCCATCGTTCACGGCGACGCCGATCGTGCTGTATGCGCGAACGCCCGAGGTCAGATACGGCCGCACGAGTGGGTACGCCGTGAGCAGCAGCCCGGCCTCGCGATCGACGATCACGCCGGTGCCATCGCGCACGGTACGCACGAAGCCGCCCGTCGTATCGATCGCCTGAATCTGGATGACTGAACGCGCCAGCTCGTGGTCCGGAATCGCCGGAGTTGGTGTCGAGGTCTCCGTCGCTTGCAGGTTGGGCGACGACACGATCGGTGTCGGATCGACCGCAAGAGCAGTGGCGCCTGGCATCGGAGATGCCTCGCCGGGGATTAGCTCACTCGTCCGGTCACAACCGGCGAGGATCGTCACCGTGGCGAGGAGAGCGATTCGTACGATTCGAAACATCGATAGGTCATCGTACTGGCTTCCGAGGAGCGCTGACTAGGGCACTCACGTGATGCACGAATCACATTCCCGTCGCGTTTAGATTCCACCCGCGAGACGACCCTGTCTCCATCGCCACGTACACTTTCCCCGACCCCAGCTACAACGGAATTCCGAGGCATATCGACATGGAATACGAAGCGATTTTGTTCGAGGTGAGTGAAGGCGTTGCCACGATCACCCTCAATCGCCCCGAGCGCATGAACGCCTTCAGCGAGGAGCTACTCACCGAATGGGCGGACGCGATCGTCCGCTGCCAGGACGACGACGATGTCCGCGTCGTATTGATCACCGGCTCCGGTCGTGCGTTCTGCGCCGGCGCTGACCTTAAGGCCCAGGGCGACGACGACTACGCCCTCCAGCAGCACCGAGGTCCAGGCGAACGCCGGAACTCGCTGCGCTACAGCGTGCACCGCGTACCGCAGGCCCTCGAATACCTCGACAAGCCGTACATCGCAGCGGTCAACGGCGCGGCCGTGGGGGCCGGCATGGACATGGTCTCGATGGCGGACATCCGCATCGCCTCGGAGCAGGCGCGCTTCGGCATGTCGTATGTCAACGTCGGCCTGATCCCCGGAGACGGTGGTGCCTGGCTGCTTCCCAAGCTCGTCGGCAAACAGAAGGCGTTCGACCTGATCTGGAACGGCAACATCTTCGGCGCCGACGAGGCCCTCGAGATGGGCTACCTGCTCAAGGTCGTGCCGCACGCCCAGCTCATGGAGGAGGCGCGCGCCTACGCGTTGAAGCTGGCCGCCGGCCCCCCGATCGCGATCCAACTCGCCAAGCAGCTCCTGCGCCGCAGCGAGACGGTGCCTTTCATGGAGGCGCTGAACGCAGCCCAGCATGCGATGACGATCGCGCAATCGACCGAGGACGCGAAGGAAGGCCCGCTCGCCTTCCGCGAGAAGCGCGCCCCCAACTTCACCGGTCGCTAAGCGGCCCGATCCGGGAGAATGCCGCTCCCGCAACGCTTAGTAGCTCGTTCACACTTTCCAGACGCGCTGTTGGTGCGTTCGCCGGATGATGGTGGAACCACTGAGCAGGGCGGAGGACGTAATGGCTGGATTCAGAGCAGGCGGACTCGCGTTACTCGTCGTCGTTTCGATGCTGGTGGGCGGCGTCATCACCACCCAGGTCGTCGATGGCGATGCCCCCACACCGCCCCCAGCGGACTCCGACAACTCAGCAACCTCGGTGCCGGTCTCGCAGCCGGTGATTCAAACCCCTGCGGACACGGCCACTTCCGATGGCGCTGAGTCCTCGACGTTTGAGGACCTGCCAGCGCTGATCGATACGGTGATCGACTCGGTCGTCGAGGTCGAGTTGGTTCGAGGAAACACCGTCGTCGGCGAGGGCTCCGGAGTTGTGCTCGACACCGACGGCCACATTCTGACGAACTTTCATGTGATCGAGACCGCGGTGACGGACGGGCAGCAGATTATCGCGCGCCTGCCCGACGGGAGTGCCGCAACTGCGACGGTCCTGGGCACCGACCCGGCGAGCGATCTGGCCGTCATCCGCGCCGACTTCGACGCGTCGGTGTTACGCCCGGCTGCCCTCGCTGATTCGGACCTTGTCCGGGTCGGCGACGAGGTATTCGCCATTGGTAACCCGTTCGCACAGGACTCGACAGTGACATCGGGGATCGTGAGCGCCATCGGTCGCGTCATGGAGTCCAGCTTCACGGAGCGGTCGATCCTGAACGTGATTCAGACCGATGCGGCTCTAAACCCCGGCAACTCCGGTGGCCCACTCTTCAACGCGAGCGGCGAAGTGATCGGAATCAACACTTCGATCACCGGACCCGCCGGCTTCCGAGGGAACGTCGGGCTCGGGTTCGCAGTGCCTTCGAACATCGCGATGCGCTTCCTACCGCAGCTCCTGGCTGGCGACGAGGTCGTACACACTCAGCTGGGAGTGGGCGGACAGGCGGTCGACGAAGTCCTTGCCGAGGCCGAGGGACTTGCCGTGACACGGGGGTATCGGGTGGCGGGTGCGAGCGGCGCCGCGCTAGCCGCGGGCGTTCAAGCTGGCGACATCATTACCACTATCTCCGGCGTCGAGACCAAATCGTTCGAGGAGCTGGCAATAGCGATTGACAGTCACGAGGTCGGCGACGAAGTCACTTTGACCATCATCCGTGGAGACTCGGAAATCGGGTTGACCGCAACGTTACAGGCCTGGGTCGGCTAGCCCCTGCGCGTCGCCCAAGTACCTCCACATGCAACCCCGGTGGCTTCAACCACCGGGGTTGCTGCTGTAGCGTGCCCTCCGAGGACGGCACCGACGCAGGGAGGCGACACGTGGATACCCGAGAACTACTGCTGATCGTGCATATCGTTGGCGCGCTGCTGCTGGCCGGTGGATCGCTGACGGCGATGGCGCTCGGCATCTATGCGGGCGCCGGCACCAGCACACACTCGATCCGATTCGCTACTGATCTGCAGATCAAAGCCGACCGCACGATGATTACGCCGGGCGCCGTGATCGCCATCATCTTCGGCATGTTACTGGTGCTTGAGGTCGATCACATCGACTTCAGCGAAGCGTGGATCAGCGCCGCGTTGGTTTTCTGGATCATCGCGGGTGGGCTGAGCAGCGCGATTCTGACGCCGCACGCGAAGCGAATTCGCGATCACGCAGACCGGTTGATCGCCGAGGGCGTTGCCGAGAGCGTCGAACTGCAGTCGGCGTTCGCGACGCCGAAAGTCAAGGCGATCGGCATCGCGCTCAACCTCCTGCTCGTCGCGTTCGTCTACCTGATGGTCGCGCGGCCCGGCGCCTAGCCACTGCCGTCGGGCGCGGGCAGTTCGAGGGCGCGACCCGCGACGAGCAGCCACGCACGGTCCGCACCCAGCGACATCCGCTGGTTCGCGCGTCCCAACAGGTCTCGGTAGACGCGCCCGAGCACCGAGGGCGGGACGACGCCGGACCCCACCTCGTTGCTGACGATCACGGTCGCTGCCCCCCGCTCGCGTGCGTGTGCGATCAGCATGTCGAGTTCGCCGTCCAGTTCTGCCTCGAGGGCCGCCGCGGCGGGGGGGGGTGGGTCGTCGTCCAGCGTGAGCAGGCGGTTCGACACCCACAGCGACAGGCAGTCCAGCAGTACGACGTTGTCGGCAGGGATCTCCGCGAAGGCCGAGGCGAGGGCATGTGGCGCCTCGATCGTCTGCCATGCCGCCGGCCGCTGGTCCTGGTGGCGCGCGATGCGGTCGCGCATCTCCTCGTCGAGCGGTTCGAGCGTCGCCAGGTAGCTGACTGCCGCGCCACTGGAGGCGGCGAGCCGCTCGGCGAAAGAGCTCTTGCCGCTCCGCGCGCCGCCGGTGACGAAGGTCAGTTGGCCCATGTGTTCACGATCCGATCACCGTTACCCGAGGAGCCCGGGATCGAGCCATTCACGTTGCTGGGCCGCGACGACTGAGAGCCACGTCGCCAGTTGTGCAGCCTCGATACTCGCGCCGAAAACGTCACCGGTGAGGCCGCCGATCAACCGCGCAGCGAGCCTGGCCATCGCGAGGGCGGCGCCGGCGGCGATCAGCATCACGACGAGGCCGCCGAACCCGAACAGCAGAACCGCCGCAACCCCCGCGATCAACGTTGCGAGTGGTGCCGCCACGGGCCACACGCCTTCGTGTAGCGCCCGTCCGAGGCCGTCTGGACGCGCCGGGGCAACGATCGCGGCTACGGGCAGCACCGCCCAGCGCGCGACCGCTGGCCCGAGCACGAGCGCGCCTCCGCGCAGCGGCCCATCCAGCGAGGCAAGCGCGCTCCACCCGAGGAGCAGTAACAGCACCAATGCCATCACGCCGGCGGGCCCGCTGGTTCCATCCCGCATCACGCTGAGGCGTCGTTCGCGATCACCCTGGACCGCCATCCCGTCAGCGGTGTCAGCGACACCATCGAGGTGCAGCCCGCCGGACAGCAGCGCGAGTAGCGCGACGAGAATTGCGGCAGTCGGAGCAGGTGGAAGCACCTCGGAGAGCAGCTCGTCAGCGCTGAGGAGGACCAGGCCGATCACCAGCCCGATCGCGGGGTACCACCCGAGCGACTCGGCGAATGCACGGTTCTCGTGCTGGCGCACCGGCCGGAATCGCAGTGGGGTCAAGAACTCGAGGGCAATCGGTAGCCCACCGAGGACTCGCGCGGCTGTTGTCATCCTTCGGGTTCGACAACCACGTCGGAGTCCGCGACGCCTGCGTCGCCGAACGTCGCCATCTCGTCCAGCAGTCGCGTGGCGGCGACACAGAGCGTCATCCCGAGCGCGGCGCCGCTGCCTTCGCCGAGCCGCAAGTCCAGCTCAAGCAGTGGATCGAGGCCGAGCCACTCGAGGGTGGCGGTGTGCCCGGGCTCCGGTGAACGATGCGAGGCGATCAGGTAATCGCCGGTCTGCGGCGCGATGCTCACGGCGATCAGCGCCGCGGCGCCGGAGATCAGGCCGTCCACCACCGCAGGTACGCGCCGTGACGCAGCACCGAGGTAGATCCCTGCCAGAACCCCGATCTCGAAGCCGCCCACTTTCGACAGGAGTTCCACACCATCGCGTGGCGCCGGTGCATTGACTCGCAGCGCCGTCTCGATCGCCTCGATCTTGCGGGTGTGCATCGCATCATCGATGCCGGTTCCGCGGCCGGTGACCGTAGCTACGGCGCGTCCAGTCACCGCGGCCACAATGGTGGCCGCCGAGGTCGTGTTGCCGATCCCCATCTCACCGCAACCCACGAGGTCGAGTCCTCGGGCGGTGCGTTCGTCATCGACCAGCGTGATCCCGAAGGCTAGGGCGCGCTCGGCTAGGTCCCGCGACATTGCGGGACCGACGCTGATGTCGGCGGTACCGGCTCCCAGGCGCAGCGCTTCCAGCGCCGGGTGGGCGCCGGTGTCCGTGGCAACGCCAGCGTCTACTACGCGTACACGCGCCCCAGCGTGGTCGGCGAGCACGTTGATCGCCGCGCCGCCAGCGAGGAAGTTCGCCACCATCTGGCCGGTGACCTCGGTTGGATACGCCGAAACACCCTGGGACGTCACGCCGTGGTCCCCGGCGGCGACCACGATCAGCCGCTGCTCGAGGTGTGGTCGCGCCTCGTCCCGAATCGCCGCGATCCGGGTCGCGAGGTCCTCGAGGCGTCCGAGCGACCCGGGCGGTTTGGTGAGCTCGCTCTGGCGGGTGGCGGCTGCCGTTCCGGCGAGTGTGCTCGTTGGTTGGATGCGCGTGAGTGCTTGAGCAATAACCGCTGATGGAGCAGAAGGGACCTCCACGCTGTCTCCTTTCGTCGGATCCCCGCTCTTCAGGGAGCTAGATTGGATCCAGAGCCTGCATCAATATAGTAATTTGTCTGTGCATAAGTCAGACACAATCAACCTTGACAGGCAGTTTGGTATGAGTATGATCTTGTTACCACAATCACTAACGGATATCGCTTGTGCTTGTGGTACGGCGCTTAGGCGCTCTGCTGAATCTCTTGCTCGTCCTTCAGGGCGGATTCGAGACCGGGGGAACCACTTTACAGGGGTGAACCCTCTTCGGAGGGCGGGTCAACCTGGACCGACCCGAACCCGTCAGCTAACCCCGGAAGCAGACGATTCAGGCCCAGCCGGCGGGACGCCGGACGCCCGACAGCCCTAGGAGTGAGGCGTCAATGATCACCAGCGCCCCCCCAAAGAACTGTCCGCGTTGCCGCGGCCTCATGTTGATTGAGGACGACTGGTACGGGAAGTTCGGTACCTGCATTGCGTGTGGCTTCGTTCACGACAGTGAGCGCTGCGACCCGAAAGACATTGAAGAAGAAGAGCGGCTGATGGCGGGCAAGCAGCGTCGCCGACAGCCGTCTCACGGCAAGCTCCGCCTCTAGGAGTTCTTGTCAGCCCACGTCGACCGCCGCACGGCATCGTCCGTGTGGTGGTCGACGTGGGCTATTTATCTTCGAACGGTCGACTGACCGTGCGATCTGCCGGCGCCGCTATACGGCGGGTGAGCGGAACGCTGACTTCGCCGCCTCTAGAGGCGGGTGGAATGGTGTGAGCGTCTCCTCGTCGGGGAGTTCGAGCGACCCCAACATCACCACGAAATCGCGGAGCAAATCCGGGCGGTAATGCCCGCGCCTCGTCTCGCGCAGCGTGCACAGCGCGCGGTATGCACCCGCGTCGGTGCGACCCGGGCAGTTTGTCAGCGTGTTGGCGAGCTGCACGATCTGCATGTGTAGCAGCAGGTCTGGCGACATCAGGTGGTGTTCGGACGCAATCGCGGGGATCACCGGATCCGGTGATCCCCGCGTCCATTAGTATCCTCGCGCCTCGCTGAGGGTACTTCGCGAGGAATGCGTGCTCACCGTCTGAGAGCGCCGACTCGTCGCGCCCCAGCAGGTCGGGATCGACCCCCGCGAGGCCGATGCGTGT
>Ga0115002_10001777_pt1 | contig 29128 bp, 21 predicted proteins | sample ArcticOcean_MG_C_8_FD_89576 | JGI IMG/M metagenome (GOLD analysis project Ga0115002, IMG submission 89576) | Marine microbial communities from western Arctic Ocean - ArcticOcean_MG_CB11_86 | ecosystem: Environmental > Aquatic > Marine > Oceanic | place: Arctic Ocean: Canada Basin | collected... | reverse complement strand
TGTCGCCGCCTCGGCCGCCACGCTCTCGGCTGGATCACCGATGCCGTCACCCACAAACAGCAAAACCGCCCCACACCAACCCTGCTGCCAAGCACGTGATCGCTACGCTGTGAACGGTTACCGTTTCGAGTTCATCCGAATGATGAGCCGTTCTTCGCGAATGTCGCGAATCTCATCGACCATCAGGCCCATCGAGTTGTCGCCTTCCGAGAACACGATGACCGGCTGCATTGTGGATTCATCGTTGACGCCGGAGCACCCTTCAACCGGCAACAAAGGCAGCAAGTCATCCCGATACTGAACGACAAGCCGATCTCCGCTGCGCTCGATTTGCTCCTGCGAGAACTCTTCCAGCCGGGCGACCAACGACAACGGAACGGCCATCGTGCGGCCCGCCACTTCGAACAACAACTGGGTGGTGTATTCGCCGGCCGAGTCTCCGTCGGAATCTGTCGCAGTATCTGCGGCAGCATCCCTCAAATCGGCCGCCGTAGACAATCCACCGAATTGCTTTGCAATGCCGGCGACGTCAAGAATCATGATCACACGGCCGTCACCGAGAATGGTCGTCCCTTGATAGAGGCTGATTTCCTTGAGCAACATGCCGACCGGTTTGACGACGATTTCCTCGGTGTCGAACACCTCTGACACGACCAATCCGAATTGCTCTTCGCCCACTTGCACCACGACAATGTTGATGTCGCAATTCTCTTCGAGGTTTTCCTCGTCCAAGCCCATCACCTGGTCGAGATGCACCAGCGGCAGCAGCCGGTCGCGAAGTCGGAACACTTCTTTGTTGTGAATCTTCTCGACGCGACCGCGATCATCGGCCGCCAGGCGGACCAGTTCGACGACGCCCAGCTGTGGAATTGCGAACGACTCTCCGCCGCTCTCCACGACCAATGCCGAGATGATGCCAACGTGAGCGGAATCTTGATTCGCACGGTCGATCCAACTCCATCGACCGACGTCAAATCGACTGTCCCGCCGATCCGTTCGACCTGAGTCTTGACGACGTCCATGCCGACGCCCCGACCGGAGACGGAACTGACTTTTTCAGCTGTCGAGAGTCCCGGATGAAAGACGAGCGAGAGAATTTCGTTGTGTGAAAGTTTGGCTCCATCCGCCGCGGAGAGGATGCCGTTCTTAATCGCTTTGGCCAGCACTCGCTTGGTGTCAATTCCGCGACCGTCGTCGGTAATGCTGATGATGACGTGGCCACCCTCGTGGCAGGCATTCAGTCGCACGCGGCCCGTTTCGGCTTTTCCAGCCGCGCGACGGTCTTCGGGCGACTCGATGCCGTGATCGGCCGAGTTGCGGACCATGTGCGTCAGCGGGTCCTTGATCGCATCGAGAACTGTCCGGTCGAGTTCTGTTTCTGCACCGGTCATTTCCAGTTCGATGTGATGCCCCGTCACCTGAGACAAGTCGCGGACGAGTCGGGGCAGCTTCTTCCAGGCGTTGCCGATTGGCTGCATACGCGTCTTCATCACACCTTCCTGCAGGTCGGTGGTGACCCGATTCAGATGGCCGATGGGAGCAGCGTATTTCGACTCGTCATCGTCGCGAGCAAGCTGCAAAAGCTGGTTTCGTGTTAGAACCAGTTCTCCAACCATATTCATCAGGCTGTCGAGAACATTGACATTGACGCGGATCGACAGATCGGCGACCGATGTTTTCCCGGTTTCAGTCGTCTGCGCCGTATCGGCGTCATTGATTGGTTCGGTGATTGTCGTGGCTCCCATGTCGGTTTCCAACGGCTCTGGCACGGTCGGTTGCGGTTCAACTTCCGTCTCCCAGGTGGTGCCTGCATCCTCTTCGGTCTCGTTCAGCGGTGCGGCCTGCTCGGTCCCGATAGCTTCGATCATTGCCAATCCGTCGGCAGTGGCATCTGCCGACGATTCGACCGTGCCTGACTCAGCCAACTTGTCGAGTTGAGCGATCAGTTCTGAATCATCTCGGACCGGCTCGCTTCCGGTTGCTTCCAGACCTTCGAGCAGCTCCTTGATGACATCGACAACCTGCAACACCAACGAAATGGCATCGGGTGTGACGTCAAGTTGCCCCTCGCGCATGCGTCCGAGCACGTTTTCGCCCGAATGTGCGACCGCCCCGAGATGTGTCAGGCCGATGAATCCGCACGTCCCCTTGATGGTGTGGATTGTGCGGAAGATGCTCGCCAGCAGATCGTCGTTCTTGGGGTCTTTCTCAATCGCGACAATCTCCGTGTCGAGCTGTGAGAGGTTTTCCCAACTCTCCGCCAGTAAATCCTGAAGAATTTCGTCGTCCATCGAAATCTCTTTCCGTTCGTTCCGGCGGAGCGGACGAGTTTTAGACGCTGGCGGAATAAGCCCTGCAGACGTCGTACAGGAATGACACACAATCCCGTCATAGGCGTGCGTTTTGTAGAAAGGTAACCACCGAAAGAATGGGGAGACCTTCCACCACCCTTGCTATCGTCAAGCTGAGCAAAGTCGCTTGAGGATCACCGACCGATTATCCGTGTCATTGCGGCCTATACCTCCCGGGCTCAGCGCGGTTCAACTGCCCTGTTGTCGCTGAACACACCCCCCCCTTAATTGGTAGATGGGCGGCGTCCTTCGACGTCCGACTTTCGGCAATGTTTGCCGGTTTTGTTGACGGTGCGACAGGTGATCGCCCCGTTTTGCGTCGGGGTAAGGCACGCCACTTCCACAGCTTCGCAAGTCCCTCTCATCTGGAACGGTTGACTGATATGATGCAGCTCAGACGAACTCAAATTATCCATCTTGTGACGGATCTCACGCGACAACCCACCGAGTGGCTGTGAACAAACCGACGCAGAAAAATCTGTTTCAACCGGACGACCTGCCGGAAGCACCGACTTCGTGGGAAAGGGCGGCTGCCGGCGATCAGTTGGCTGCACAGGTCGTCTTCAATCGCCCGCTGGACACGGCGTTTCACTATCTGATTCCGGACGATCTCCGCGGGATGCTCAATCCGGGGCAGCGGGTCAAGGCCCCGTTTGGTCGCGGGGGTCGGCCGATCGTTGGATTCTGCGTAGGAGTCGGTCCGGTCCCCGATACCGGACGGAAATTGAAGTCGATCGATTCGGTGCTGGATCGCGAACCGCTGTTGTCATCCCGTATGCTCGAATTGACGCATTGGATCGCCGAGCGGTATCTTTGCCCGTGGGGGATCGTGCTGGAGTCGGTCGTGCCTGCCGGCGTTAAGAAGCAGGCCGGAACGCGAATGATCACCTGCTATGCAGCAGCCGGGAACCTCAGTGAGCGTTTGAAAAACGTGAAGTTGCCGAAAAAACAGCAGGCGGTGGTCGATGTGCTGCTTGATGCAGGCCAACCGTTGGCGGTGGATGAATTGACGGCAGCCGCCAACTGCGGAACCGGCCCACTCAATTCCCTGAAGAAGAAGGGGTTCATTCAAGCCGTCAGGCGTCGCTCTGAGCCGGCAGCAACGGAATTGGGAACAATTACCCCGCAATCGGATCTGAAGTTGAACGAGGAACAGGACCAAGCGCTGCGGACAATCGTCGATTGTTTGCGGTCGCAGCAGCATCAAACATTTCTGCTGCACGGTGTCACAGGCAGCGGCAAGACCGAGGTCTACATTCAGGCGATTCGCGAAGTCGTAAGCTACGGCCGGCAGGCGATTGTGCTGGTTCCCGAAATCAGTCTGACGCCGCAAACCATTCGCCGCTTTCGCTGCCGGTTCGATTCCGTCGCCGTGTTGCACAGTCATCTCTCCGACGCGGAACGACATTGGCAATGGCAGCAGATTGCCAGCGGGGCGGTGCAAGTGATTGTCGGTGCCCGCAGCGCCGTCTTCGCCCCGACACCGCAACTGGGGTTGATTGTGATCGACGAAGAACACGAATCGACGTTCAAGCAGGAGACGGCTCCGCGTTATCACACCCGTGAGGTTGCCCGCGAGCGCGCCCGCGCTGCGAACATTCCGCTGGTACTCGGCACGGCCACGCCAACACTCGAAAGTTGGCAGCGAGCGCGGCAGAAAAAGGATACTCTGATTTCGCTGTCGCGGCGCATTGGCAACAGGCCCATGCCCCCGGTCGTTATCGTCGATGTCCGCAACGATCCGCACATTACTAAAGGGGCCGCCATCGGACGGGCGCTCGCTTCAACGATGCGAGTGGCGTTGAACGACGGCGGGCAGGTCATTCTCTTTCTCAATGTGCGGGGCTACTGTCCCGTCTTGTGGTGCCGAGCGTGCGGACAGGCGGTCAAATGCCCCCACTGCGACATTTCGTTGACGTGGCACAAGTCGCGAAATGTCGCGCTGTGTCATAGTTGCGAGTTCAACACAATTCCGCCAACGCATTGCCCGACATGCAACGCTGCCGGCGTTCGCAGTCTGGGCGTAGGAACGCAGCGGCTCGAACACGAAGTGCGCACGCGCTTTCCGAATTATCGCGTGCTGCGAATGGACAGCGATTCGATGCGCAAGCCCGGCAGTCACGACGTAGCGCTGCAGCAGTTCGGAGCAGGCGATGTTCAGATTCTGCTGGGAACGCAGATGATCGCCAAGGGGCTGGATTTTCCCAACGTGACTTTGGTTGGTGTGATCGATGCCGACACCATTCTGCACCAACCCGATTTGCGGGCCTCCGAGCGCACGTTTCAACTCATTGCGCAAGTGGCTGGCCGCACGGGCCGCGGCGAACGCGGAGGTCGGGTGCTGGTGCAAACGTCGTCGCCCGCCGAGCCGGCAATTCTGCAGGCGGCCGAACACGATTTTATCAGTTTCGCCGAACAGGAACTGGGACACCGAAAAGGCCGCAACGTGCCGCCGTTTGAACACCTCGCGCGGGTCATCCTGCGGGGCGCGGATGAGCCGGTGGTACAGCAGTCCGCACGCGACATGGCAAAAACGCTTCAACAAACGGCCGAAGAGCTGGGATCAACCGTCCGCGTTCTCGGCCCTGCCCCAGCACCGCTGACGCGACTAAAAAGCCTGTTTCGGTATCATCTGCAACTGGCCCACGTCGAATTCGAGGAAATCCAACGGCTATGGAACGAAGCAATCGGCCGATTTTCGCGCGTAAAGGACGTGGAATTCGTGATCGACGTCGATCCGTATAATATGCGGTGAACCGACCGGCATCGCCATGCGTTGACAACAACAGCAAACCAGCCCGCCGCGCAAACAAGGGTTTATGTAGGAATCGTAACGAGATATCCCTGCTTGCGCTACGGGCTGGTATTTGCAAAATCTCGTTTACGATTTGATCGAGTTTCCGGCGCAGCGTATAATTCCACCGGCTGAATTGCCGACCTTTCCGAGTGTTGCGCGTTAGGACTTTCATGGCACGGTCTCCAAACAATCATATCAAACTGTTGGCAGTTGCCTGTTTGACGGCGCTGCTGATTACCGAGTGGCGTAACTTCTCGGCGGCCCAGGATGCGCAAGCCGACCAACCAGTGGTCGCACAGCAGGAAATGCCGCTGGGCAAGTTTGTTACCGTGCTCAGTCCAATTGACGCCGCGCAATTGGGGCGAGTGAAGAACGCCGCCCTTTCCTTGCAAAGCGCGGCGATCAAGCAGAAACGCAAAGCCGTACTGGTGCTGGAGATCACACAAGGGTCCACCGAATACCATCAGGTACTCGGTATGGCGAAGTTTCTGTCTTCGGGCGAATGTCGAAAGTGACTATTGTTGCCTGGATTCCCAAAACCGTCACCGGCCATAACGTCATCGTTGCGCTGGCGTGCAATGAAATCGTCATGCATCCCGATGCCGAGTTGGGCGATGTCGGCCGCGGCAAGTCACTCGAAGACGACGATCAGCGATCCGTGCTGAGCATTGTCCGCAAGGTCGATAACCTGAAGGTCAGCCCGGCATTGGCGCAAGGCATGATGGACCCGCAACTGGCCGTCTTGAAATTGTCGCTCGGCCCGGCGGCCGACAAAATTACTGAAACGCGCGTCGTCAGCCAGCAGGAAGCACAACGTCTGCGGCAGAACAAAGAACCAATCCTGAAGGACGAGGTGATCTGGGACGCAGGCATCACCGGCAAACTCACCGGAAGCCGCGCACGCCGACTGGACGTGTTGATTACAAAAACGTGCGAAACACGGCTCGATGTCGCCGAAACCTACAGTTTGACCGGAGACGCGATGCGGGAAGATCCAGCACTCGGCGACGTGCCGAAGGCGCGGGTGATTCGCATTGAAGGCATGATCGACCCGACGCTGGAAGCATTCGTTAACCGGCAAATCGACCGGGCGATGTCCAGCGGGGCGAACTTGCTGATCTTCGAGATCGATTCACCCGGCGGTTACCTGCTGCCCAGCGAGAGTCTTGCGTTGAAGATTGCCAGTCTCGATCCCAAACGGGTCCGCACCGTCGCCTATGTCCCCGTGAAAACTTACAAGGGAGCGTACAGCGGAGCGGCAATCATCGCCTTGGGCTGCGACGAAATCTACATGCACCCCGATGCCCAGATCGGCGACGCCGGACCAATCGAGATGCATGAAGGCGGACAATTTCAACATGCCCCGCAAAAAGTGCTCAGCCCGCTTCGCGGAAAACTGCGGCAATTGGCCGAAAAGAAACATCGCCCACCCGCCATCGCGGAGGCTATGGCCGACAAGGACCTCATCGTGTTCCAGGTGACAAATAAACGGCCCCCCAACCGCGTCTGGTACATGACAGAAAGTGAATTCGAGGAGAACAAGGAAGAATGGATCAAGGGGCCGGTCGTTCCTGAATCGCGCGAAGACAACTTACTGACAGTCAACGGTCGCCGTGCGCACGAGTTGAAAATTGCCGAACCGGCCGTCCATGATCTCGATGAATTGAAACTACGGCTCGGAATCCCGCCCAACACCAAACTCATCGTACTCGAGAGCACCTGGGTCGATACGGCGGTACTCGTTCTCAACCATCCCGTCTCCGTCTTCTTGCTGTTGGTGTTCGGTGTCGCCTGTCTGTATCTCGAACTGCACGTGAACAGCGGCTTTCTGGGAATTGTGGCCGCCCTCTGTTTCGGCATCTTCTTCTGGAGCAAGTTCCTCGGCGGCACTGCGAACTGGCTGGAGGTTGTACTCTTTGTGCTGGGCATTGGGTGTCTGGCAATGGAAATCTTCGTGATTCCCGGCTTCGGAGTGTTCGGAGTCTCCGGCGCGCTGATGTTGCTGACCTCGCTGGTGATGGCCAGTCAAACATTCGGCAACCTGGAACCCAATTCCGATATTCGGCAGATGACCACCACAATGCTAACTCTCGGGGCATCGGTAGGGACCGTGATTGCCATGGCGATGGTAATGAACCGTTTTCTGCCTCAAATTCCGATACTCAACCAAATGGTTCTGCAACCACCGGGAATGTCGGCATCGGAATTGGCCGATGAGCCGCAACTGCGACCAAGTTCCACCTCAGAAAATGGGGCGGCCGGCACTCCGGCTTTGGGGCAAATCGGCGAAGTGTTCGCCGATCTGCGGCCCGCCGGAAAGGTTCTGCTCGATGGCCAATACCTGGACGTGGTAAGCGAAGGGCCGTACATCGGACGCGGTCAACAGGTCGAAATCGTGTCCATCTCGGGGAATCGCGTCGTCGTCCGCGAGGTCTGAGGATTGGCCGAAAAACGGCAATCGGGACTCCACTTTTTCAATTTGGCCGAAGGCCGGACATTCCCGCCCGTCGTATCTGTTCCAATGCGCAACTCCAAACGACGCTCATCGTTGCAAATTCTCACAGCCTTGCTACATTGGCACCCTTAGAGGTTCTTTTCCGGGTTGCCGTGCGCGGAATTTTCAGTTCCTGCATATCGCTGGCCCGGAACGCCTTCCCATGCTGGTGGAGTTTTCACTCTCTGCCCGACGTGCAGCTGCGGCGTCCAGGATGGACCAAAATTGCAGCTTGATTTTTTAAGTGAATGTCAATTAAGGACTTAGGGTTTCTGCATGTCGATAACTTCTGAGCGTAAGACTGAAGTCATTCAAGAATTTCGCCAAACGGACACAGACACCGGTTCGCCTCAGGTACAAATTTCTGTACTGACGTATCGGATTGCGAGCCTGACTGGCCACCTGAAAACGCACAAGAAAGACCACGCAAGCCGCCGCGGGCTGCTGATGATGGTCAGTCGCCGTCGTCGCCTGCTCAATTACCTGCGCAAGACCGATCCCTCAGAATATCGGGAAATCCTCGGCAAACTGTCGATTCGAAAATAATAACGCGTCAATCTGCGACTGGCGAGTCGCCAGTTCCCACCGCGCTGCACTGGCGAAATGCCTGTGTGACCCGTCGATTGAGGGTCGGCAAGAGACTTGCCGACCGCGCATCGTCAACGGGTAAATAACCTGCGCGAAGCCTGCCCCGGGTGGGGTGTAGTTGTATTGGTATGTATCGGATGGAAAAGATTTTTAATTAGGAAATGACTGTGAAAACAACGTTAGAATGCCAGCTCGGATCCCGGACGCTTAAGTGGACCACCGGAGAGCTCGCCAAGCAAGCCAGCGCAGCGGTTACAATTCAGTTCGGTGAAACGACACTCTTCGTCGCCGTGCAAACCGGCACTCCTCGTGCCGGCATCGATTTCTTCCCGATGCAGGTCGATTATCGTGAACGACTGGCGGCAGCCGGTAAGTTTGCCGGCGGTTTCCTGAAACGCGAAGGCCGCCCGACGACCAAAGAAATTCTGACCTGCCGCGTGACCGATCGTCCTATTCGTCCGCTGTTCCCCAAAGGGTTTCACGACGAAGTTCAGATCCTGGCAAACGTGCTGTCAAGCGACGGCGAAAACGACCCGGACGCACTCACCATTACGGCGGCAAGTGCTGCACTTTGTATTGCTCCGCTCCCGTTTAACGGGCCGATTGCCGGAGTTCGCGTTGGACGGATCGACGGCGAGTTCGTGGTCATGCCGACCCATGCACAGATGGCCGAAAGTGACCTCGATCTGGTTGTCGCCGGAAGCGCCGAGTCGATCTTGATGATCGAAGGATTCGCCGACCAGTACCCCGAAGACGTCATGATCGATGCGATCATGTTCGCACATCGCGAGATACAACAGTTGTGCGAATTTCAGAAGAAGTTCCTCGAACTGGCGGGCGTTCAGGAATCGACTTACGAACCGCCGCCGGCAAATCCCTTTGAAGGCTTGATGCGCGACCGCGCTTTGCAGGCGCTCCGCGACGCCAAATCGAGTACCAAGAAGCAAGAGCGACACGAACGGACCGACGCGGTCAAATCCAGTCTGCTGGCAGAGATTTTTCCGGACGATGCCGAGGAAACCGCCGACGGAGCAACCCGCGCCCAGTTCAAAGAAGCCTTCCACAATGCTGAAAAGGATGCCGTCCGCAGCCTGATCCTCGAAGGCAAACGACTCGACGGTCGTACGCCGAGTGAGATGCGCGACGTCACCTGTGTCGTCGATCAACTCCCAAGAGTTCACGGGTCGGCCATCTTCACCCGCGGTGAAACACAGTCGCTGGCGACTGTGGTCTTAGGCACAGTTCGCGACCAGCAGCGCGCCGATGGGCTGTTCGGAGAAGAAAAGCATCGCTTCATGCTGCACTACTATTTCCCGTCGTACTCGGTGGGAGAGGTGCGGCCGATTCGTGGACCGGGACGGCGTGAGATCGGTCACGGTGCTTTGGCCGAACGCTCGGTCGAAGCCGTGCTTCCCGATGAAACGAGTTTCCCATACACGATGCGCGTTCTCTCCGACATCATGGAATCGAACGGATCGAGTTCGATGGCGAGCGTTTGCAGTGCTACGCTGGCGTTGATGGACGCCGGTGTTCCGATCAAGCAACCCGTCGCAGGTATTTCCATCGGTGTCGTGCTGGAAACCCCCGATAAGTATACGCTGCTGACCGACATCATGGGCGACGAAGACCACTTCGGCGACATGGACTTCAAAGTGGCGGGTACCCAAAAGGGCATCACCGGCATTCAGCTCGACATGAAGATCACGGGCATCAGCGAGAAGATTATTCGTGAGACGTTGGACCAAGCCAAGGGCGCGCGGATTGAATTACTCAAGACGATGCTGTCGGCCATTCCGCGTCCGCGGGCCGATACCTCGCAGTATGCTCCCCGGCTTTCCAACACCAAGATCGATCCCGAAAAAATCGGTTTGTTGATCGGACCGGGCGGAAAAACGATTCGCGCGATCCAGGAAGAAACTGGCACGTCGGTCGATATTCAGGATGACGGCACAGTCGTCATTGCAGCGGCAGATCAAGCGGCTGCCGACGATGCGTTAGCCCGCATCGAGGCGTTGACCGAAGAGATCAAGGTCGGCCGTGTTTACAACGGCACGGTCAGTTCGGTGAAGGATTTCGGTGCGTTCATCGAGATTGCACCGGGCAAAGACGGGCTGTGCCACATTAGTGAACTGTCCGACGGATTCGTCAAATCGGTCAGCGACATCTGCAAAGTCGGCGACAAGATGCAGGTGAAGGTGATTGCCGTTGATGAACAGAACCGGGTCAAGCTGTCACGGCGGGCCGTGTTGGCAGATTCGGGTGAGACCGACGTCACTGAGACGGACGGCGCCAAGTCGGACGGCGAATGACGCTCGCTGACAGGCGATGCCGCCAGTGTTTGTCAAATTGGCAACAAGCAAATTCGGGATGATGACGGACGTGTAACATTGAGTTGCGCGTCGGTCTTCATTCTGGGTGCAGCGAGTGGGGTGATGGCCGTCGATTCGCATCTTGAAGACCAGGAACGACAACGACTGCAATCTCAGTACGCTGAGATTGCCACGCTCGCCGGCGGCTTAGCGCATGAGATCAAGAATCCACTCTCGACGATTCTGATGAATCTGGAGTTGCTCGGCGAGGATCTGGAAGCGATCAGCGTCCCCGAAAGCCGGCGGATGCTCACCAAACTCCATACCGTCCAACAGGAATGCGGACGTCTGGAAAATGTTCTTGACGCCTTTCTGCAGTTCGCGCGTGTGGGAGAACTCGATCTTGCCAAGGGCGACCTCAACCGCCTTGTCAGCAACTTCATCGATTTTTATCAGCCCAAGGCGAAAGAGCGCGGCATCGACATCAGCCCGCATCTGGCAAACGATTTGCCGCCTGCCAAACTCGACGGTTCGCTGATGCGGCAGGTGCTGATGAATCTGGCGCTAAATGCCGCTCAGGCAATGCCCGAAGGTGGGCTGCTCGAATTGCAAACGCGGGCCGCCGATGGCCGTGTGTTGTTGGAAATGATCGACAGCGGAAACGGCATGGACGAACGGACGATGTCGAAAATGTTTCAGACATTCTTTTCGACGACACAAGGTGGCAGTGGATTGGGGTTGCCAACGGTACGCAAAATTATCGAGGCCCACCATGGCACCATCACCTGCCAAAGCGAGCCAGGCCGCGGAACCCGCTTCACCATTTCGTTACCCGCCTGCGAATGAACCGGTTTACGATTCCGTTGGCATTGTTCTGGCGGGGTGAATTGGCGAGACTTGTATCACGCAGTCCGAAGCTGCGACAACTCGATTGACAGAACAGACCGCGCGATACGATATTTGCTGCATTTCAATTCCGTCCGGTAGCATTAACGATGACGCGATATCCATGACCGCTAAAGACGACGCCACGCCCGAAACCAGCTCGATTCCAATTCGGGTTTTGATCGTCGATGACGATGAAGCGCACGCGCAGGCGGTGGCCGAAAGCCTGGAGCGAGTCGGTGCCGATTGTCTGGTTGCTGGATCGGGACGCCGGGGTGCTTCGCTCATCGAAAGCGAAGAGTTCGATGTCGTCGTGACCGATCTGCTGATGGACGACATCGACGGGCTGGAGATTCTCCGCAAGGCGAAAGAGGAACTTCCCGATGCGGAAGTCATCCTGCTCACCGGTCACGGCTCGATCAACTCGGCCGTCACCGCGATGCAGCACGGAGCCAACACCTATCTCACCAAACCGCTCGACATCAACGAACTCCGTAGCGCAGTCGTCAAAGCATCATCGCGGCTGCGTTTGATCCGCGAGAAGGCTGAGTTGAGCCGGCGATTGGACGAGAAATTCGGCTTTGAGGGTGTGATTGGCAACAGCCCTCAAATGCATAAGGTCATCGAAGTCCTCAAGAGTCTAGCCCCCACAAACAGTACGGTACTCATTCAGGGAGAGAATGGCACCGGCAAGGAATTGGCAGCCCGCGCGCTGCACCAGAACAGCCTGCGAAAGAACAAACCGTTTGTCCCCATCAACATCTCGGCCATTCCGGCAAGCATTCTCGAAAGCGAACTGTTCGGTCACGAGGCGGGAGCATTCACCGGTGCCGTCTCCAAACGAATCGGCAAATTCGAATACGCAAACGGCGGGACGTTGTTTCTCGACGAAGTCGGTGAGATGCCCGTCGATACGCAAATCAAGCTGCTCCGAGTACTCGAAGACCGCAAGATTACGCGGCTGGGGGCCAATGAGGAGAACGAAGTCAACGTGCGGCTGGTAGCCGCCACAAATGCCGATTTGCAGGTGATGGTCACAGCAAAGACATTTCGCAGCGACCTGTACTACCGTCTGAATGTGGTCAACGTTGTTCTGCCGCCGCTACGGGAACATCGCGGCGACATCCCGTTGTTGATGGACCATTTTTGCAAACAGCTTTCGGAACGCGACGGGAAGGACGTCCTGCCATTTACACGTGCCGCCAAGCATGCGCTGATCACCTACGACTGGCCGGGCAACATTCGAGAACTGCGAAACGCCATCGAGCGAATGCTCGTTCTCGACACCGATGGCCGATTGGATGTCGACGATCTGCCGGAAGAAATTGCCGCATTGGCCCGTCCGGAAGATGATGGCGAGTCGTCCGCAATCGTGTCTGGAGCCGACGCGCTCGTCGGCAGACCGTTGACCGACGTGGAGAAGTTCTACATTCAACGCGCCCTGGAATTGACCGACGGCAAACGCGAAGAGGCCGCGTCATTACTGGGCATCGGCGAGCGAACTTTATACCGCAAGATCAAAGAATACGGTTTGAAGAACACTTGACCAACGGCGCGGCGAGAACAGAATTGTTCCGCCGGATGTTGTAATCCCTGTGAGCCGGTTCCCGCTATTGCAGGTCGATGCGTATTCCGCTCATGATCGAGTGCGTATTGTATTCAGATCGTAGATCAACTCTCGTCGGCGCTGGCGGTCCAATCCGTGTGAATTCCGGGTTCGAGCCGCCGAGATACCGCCACTCGGTGAACCATTGGATGTTTTCACTAAGTTGGACCGAGATTCCCGCCATGCCCTGAAAGGCGAAGACGTAATCTTCATCAACAAACGTCGCCCGCCCGTATTCCAGACTCTCATCAACTCGCATGAAACCGGCACCGCCGCCGATGTAGGGAGTTACGACATCGCCCCAATGGATGAAATCGATGACCAAATTGAACAGAAACGACTGCGAGGAGACCTCGCCACGGGGGTTACGTTCAACGCTGTTGAACAGCAGCGTCTTGACGTCGTTTTTGTTGAAGATCGTGTCGAACTCGACTCGTAGCTGACCAAGATCGTGAGGACGGGTCGGCAAACGGTAACCGATTGTCGCGCCGCCATTGATGTTCCAGTCGAACGCGGCGTCTTCCTCGCGTCTCAAGCTGCTGTCGATTGCCTCGCTGTGTTGGTCTTCCAGATACACCGCCCCCATCATGGCGCTGATGTACCATCCGGTGGACACATTCCGCTCATTCGCGTAACCGGTATGCCGATCTGGCGAGAATTGCGGAGGGCAATTGGGGCCCACGGGAGTCGTTGGTCCGCCAACAGTGCCGGACCACTCCTGCAGATTGACAGTCGGCGGAAGATTCGGGATGACTTGCCGTTGCGTGTATGCCGGCGGAGCATTCGGTGGCGGATAGGCGGCACCATATTGCGCACGCGACGTCTGGCTTCCGGCGCACAATGCGCCGACGGCAATTACAGTAATCCAGACAACTCTCATCATGTTGTCCCTCCGCCTCAGCTTCTCGGTTTCCATGAACGGCTATCGTGAAGCTGTGCGTTCGGTGTCAGTCAACGGCGTATTTTCGCAGCGCAGATCATCCGCCGACATTCGGCACCCCGATTCACAATGCGATTTGGGGAGCGGTTCCGTGTGATCCACTAGAATCCCCATAATCGGAATAATCGGCACATTCAACAGGCCGGCATGAGTCGTTTGTCACTGAAATCGCGCACAGAACGGCTATGAGAGCCTAAAAACTCTAATGCTGCCACTTCAACATGGCAGCGCGCGGGGAAGATAGGGCAAGAGGGGGAAGTGCAAAACCGAGTGGCTTCCACCGATACAAAGGGCGGTCCCCACTGAAATAGGCATCCGATATTCACCGCAGTCTTGTGAACCGGCGAGCGGATTTAGCCCCACAGGTAGAGAACCACGACGATTATTGCCGCCAAAGCGAAAACAACGGCCCACGCCCGACCCGTTCCGAGATACCGCGCAAGGAACGACTTCTCGATGGCGGCGGGGACATGCTCTTCCGTCTCTTCGGCCGGCAGAAACGCATCGGCGCAGAGCAGCATCCCGCCGACAAAACCACTCAGCAGTCCCAGATAAATCAGCACGTTCCACGGCTTGGGCAGGTCGCCATCGATAAAGCTGAAGACGACCATTCCAGCCAATCCCAGCACTGCCACAGTCGCGCCGAAGACACGCGGCCTATTCCAACCGCCCGGCTCATACCGGATACGATCAAACATTCCGCCCTGCTCTTGCCCCCGAAGCGGCTTGGTGAAGAGGCTGACTGCGATCAGCAACAGCGCGGAAAGCGGCATACCTACCAATGCCCGCGTGATTGGGGTGGTGTGATTCCACGACAGAAACCGACCATGTATTGTTGCATTGAATTCACTTTGCAGTTGTCGCCCCGCTTCTGAGGCAACATCGAAATCAGGTCTAAAATATTCCCAACCACCCAACGCGCCAATGAGCGCATAGCCGGTGCCGACGAACAGGCAGGCCAGCCCACCGGCGGGAGTCGCCCGGCGAAAGAACAACGCTCCTGTGGTCACCACAAAGATTGCCGGCTGAAAAATGCTACCGATCGTCCACACCGCGTCCAACAACCCCAGTTCCATGCGATAGCAAGCGATTGCGTAAACTAGTCCAACGCCTCCTCCCAGACACGTCACCACCCGACCCACTTTCATGTAATGGGCATCAGATTTCCCACGGGCCAGCGGCCGGTACAAATCCTGCTCGAACAACGTTGCCGTACTATTCAAGACGCTCGAAGCAGTTGAATTCGACGCGGCAACCAATGCCGCCAAAAACAATCCGCCCAGCCCAATCGGCATGATCTGTTGTGCGAGCAGCGGAAGAATGGAATCGGTCGCTTCGAGTTCAATCTTCCCGCTCGCCGCGACCGCCATCACCGGTACGATGTAGCACAAGGTCAAAGGGCCGGTCAGTAGTGCGGCCCACAACAGCCCCTTGCTCGCTTCCTGCACGTTGCGGCCGGCAAAACTGCGTTGCAGCATGTATTGCGACGTAAACCAGTACGGCAGCCCAAGCAGCAGTAGCATCAGAATCAACGTGTAATCATCCTGTCCATTGCCGACGGAAGCGGCCCGAAACATTGTCCATTTTTCCGGCGCGATCTTGTCGGCATCAAACAGAATGCTTACGCCACCGGCGTACTTTAGCGCCAGCGGCAGCAAAATGACGGCCCCCAGAATGATGAGAAACGACTGCAGTAGATCGGTGTAGACCACCGCCAGCAATCCACTGAACAGACAATAGAAGACAACGACAACAGCAACCGTCGCAATCGCCGTTTCAAACGAATCCAGACCCGCCACTCGATACCAGTCGGGAATGCCAAAGCTGCCCTCGAGGATCGTCGCGCACGTCAACATGGTGACGCCGCTGAACATCGCGTAGAAAACGATCCACATGCCAGTCACCGACATCGAGAGGCTGCGACCGTATCGCTCGCGCAACAATTCGGTGACGGTCGTAATTCGCAGACGGCGGAATCGGGGCAGAAACGTGACGGCGCTGATCGCTGCAAGCATGTTCCCCGTCCATGCCATCAACAGAATGGCGGCTCCCCCTTCGTAGGCTTTCCCCGCCGGCCCCACCAGATACATCGCCGCCACATTCGTCGACATCACACTGCCGCAGATGACCCAGCGGTTCAGCGAACGGCCCGCAAGGAAATAGTCGGCCCCGCTTTTAACGTACCGCGTCAGCCACAGGCCAATCGCCAACATCGCCAGCAAATAGACGATCACAATTCCCAAATTGACAGCAGCCGCAGTCGTCATGTTGTCCGATCATTCAGGTTAGCCGCAACGCGTTAGCGCCGCGCGGCTCATTCGCGCACACGGTATTTTTCCAGAATCTCTTCATCCAACTCGATTCCCAGTCCCGGGCCGTCCGGCACGATGACGCGACCATCGACCAGTGGAGGCAAATTCGCAACCAGCTTTCGCATCAGTGGAGACGGCCGCAGGCAGTACTCGACAAGGTCGCCGTGACGCAGCGAGGCCATCCAATGCAGCGACGCCGCCAGATTGATGCCCGTACTGAAACAGTGCGGCACGCACCGCCGTCCCGCAGCGGCGGCCATCTCCGACACTTTGCGGGCGACTGTCAGTCCGCCACAGAAGGCAACGTCCGGCTGCACAACGTGGATGCCCCGTTCGATCAGGTCTTCAAAATCCCAATGAGTCACATCCCCTTCCCCGGCAGCAATCGGCACGGGCGACCGCTTGCACCACCAAACAGATCAAACAACGGCTTGCCTTCGATCTTGCCTTTCAAATCCCACAACGCAATGTCGGCCCCACTGATGACGTGAATTGCGGCACCGCGACGACCGTACCGGTTGGTCTCGTAGTACATCTTCTGCCACAGCCGTTCCACATCGCGCGGGTCTTCGCCTTTGAGAATCGTCGCCAACCCGTGCCGACGCTGAGCCGACCGCGGCGCTTCGAAAATTGCTTTGCAAACGTACGACTGGCTGGTGACTTCGCCCAGACCGGTCAATCCGGAATCGGTGTGGATTTTGACAATCAGCACGTCCAATGTGCCGTCGGCAATTTCCGCCACGTCCGGCACACGGCAATGAATGGCTTCGACGTCGGTAATTTTCATCCCGTAAACACTTCAGTTGATGACAAACGGCAGAGAGAGTCCCAACATGCTACCCGATCGAGCCGCTCAAGAAAGGAATCGAGAAAAAAAGTACGGCATTCCAATGCGGTCGTCTTCTGCTTTCCTCATCCGGCACGCTGTCCCTCTTCCTAGCCCAATTGCAATCCAACGTTAGAATGGAAATCGACAGCCGCGAACCTTGCTGAGGAATCGACTCGCCGATGACTGTAATCCGAATTGGAAACGGGGCGGGGTTCTGGGGCGATAATCTCGACGCGCCGCGGTTGTTGGCAGAGACCGGACAGCTCGACTATCTCACGCTCGAATATCTTGCCGAGCTAACAATGTCGATTCTCGCGCATCAGAAGTCACGCGACGCCGATGCGGGGTACGTCACCGATTTTCCGCTGGTACTCGAAAGCCTCATCCCCGCGTTGACGTCGCAGCCAAATCTGAAAATTGTGACCAATGCCGGGGGCATGAATCCATCTGCCTGTGCAGCAAAGGTTGCCGAAACACTGACTGCTGCGGGAATGGACGATTTGCTCGTCGCTGCGGTTTCTGGTGATGATCTGCTGCCCGATCTCAACGAACATCTTGCCGCCGGTGAATCGTTCGACCATTTTGAAACCGGCGTGCCGCTGGCCGAGTTGCGACAGCAAACGCTCAGCGCGAATGCCTATCTCGGAGCGGCCGGAATTGTGGAAGCGCTTTCTGCCGGCGCGCGAATCGTGATCACCGGGCGCATTGCCGACGCGTCGCTGACCGTCGGCCCGGCGGTTCATGAATTCGGCTGGTCGTGGGACGACTGGAATCGTCTGGCGGCCGCCACCGTCGCCGGGCATCTCATCGAATGCGGAGCGCAGGCGAGCGGCGGAATGTACTCCGATTGGACCGAAGACATTTCGCTCACCGATGTCGGCTATCCGATTGCCGAATTGTCCGATGACGGTTCGCTGGTCATCACGAAACCGGAAGGCAGCGGCGGCGTGGTGAACACCGGCACGTTGGCCGAGCAACTCATCTACGAAATCGGCGATCCGCAGCATTATCTCACCCCGGACGTCGATGCCGATTTTTCTAACGTGGAACTGGAACAGGAAGGTATCGACCGCGTGCGCGTGACCGGTGCGTGCGGTAACCCTCATCCCGAGGCATTCAAAGTCTCGCTGTCGTATCGCGACGGCTACGTGGTCTCGGGCACCTTGGTCATCTGCGGTCCCAACGCGACGGCGAAGGCCCGACGCTGTGGCGAGATGATTCTCGAGCGTGTGAAGCGCGCCGGACATCGGTTATCGCGGACCAACGTCGAATGCCTGGGGGCAGGAGATTCCCTGCCGGGAATTGCACCGGCAGAAAGTGAACCGTGGGAAGTCGTGTTGCGAATCACGGCGTACGACGCATCGCGCGAAGCGGTCGATCGTCTCTCGCGAGAATTCGCACCGCTGGTCACCTCGGGGCCGCCCGGAGTCACCGGCTACACCGGCGGCCGACCCAAACCCCGACCCGTGGCCGCCTATTGGCCAACCACCATCGTCAGAAACAAAATCAGTCCAATCGTTGAAACAAAACCTGCGAGTCAGTGGAACTAACCCCACCGCGCTTGCGGTTTCGCAAAACTCAGAGCATCCAACATGGCCACAACAATTCGGCTCGGCGAGATCGCTCACGCCCGCTCCGGCGACAAAGGCAACCACGCCAACATCGGCGTGATCGCCTACACCGATGCCGGTTACGAATTCCTGGGCCGCTGGCTAACCGAAGCACGCATGGCCGAATTCCTCTTGCCGCTGCGTCCGCGCGAAGTCAGCCGCTATGCGCTGCCGGGTATCAATGCGTACAATTTTGTCGCGACCGAAATTCTCGATGGCGGTGCCAGCCGATCACTACGGATCGACAGCCAGGGAAAAACGCTGGCGCTTGCCGTACTCGAAATGCCAATGCCGGTGCCAACGAATATCGACGAAATGCGAGCACCGAAAACGAGAAACCCGGTTTCTCGAACGTCGAACTTCGAACCTTGAACTTCCAACCACCCGCTAAGCATGACCAATCCCATCCTGCTCCACGAAACCACCGGCGGCGTTGCCCGGTTGACATTGAATCGCCCGGCGAAGCGCAACGCGCTGACGCGGGAGTTGATCGAGCAAACATTGGCCGTCGTTCGGCAGGTTCGCGATGATCCAGATGCGCGGCTGCTGATTCTCACCGGTGCGGGATCGGTGTTCTGCGCCGGCATGGACCTCGGAGAAATGCAGGCGCGGGCCGGCAACGACAACGCAACCGAAGAATGGCAACAGGACTCAGTCGTTTACCGCGATCTGCTGTGGGAATTGTTCACGCTGCCCATCCCCACATTGCTTGTCGCCCAAGGTCCGGCATTAGCGGGTGGCTTGGGATTGTTGCTCGCCTGCGACATTGTGCTGGCGTCGGAAGATGCGTTCTTTTCGCTGCCGGAACCGAAACGCGGAATCACGGCGGCCGTGGTCGCACCGCTGTTGGCGTATCGCATCGGCCCCGGCCAGGCGGGGTATCTGTTGCTATCGGGCCGATCGCTGTCGGCGACCGACGCACAACGAATCGGCCTCTGCCACGAACTCGCCCCGGCGGCAACTCTCGACCAACACGAACGCGAACTCACCTCGGCCATCCTCACCGGCTCCCCCGACGCACTGGCCCAAACCAAACGCCACCTGCTCACCGGCCCCGCCGCAAGTTTGACCGACTGGCTCCAATCCGGCATGCAAGTCTCCGCCACCGCCCGCGAAACCCAAGACGCCCGCGAAGGGTTGGCGGCGTTTCTGGAGAATCGGGAACCGGGGTGGTTTCCTAAAGGATGACTGATTAGGCGTCGGGCAACACCCGACGCCACCCCCAAGTTTCCCGGCAAACACGTCTTCCGCTTCACCACCGTCACAAGTACGATACCGCCCGTTGAAAAAGGGCGTTGTGGCCCCCGATTGTCATCGCGGGCTGGGCAGGTCGCGCTTTGCGACGACTTCACGGAGGAAACGATGAGCAAGAAGCATTGTTGTCCGACAATCGCAGTAGTCGTCATCTTGCTGCTAATTGCGGTGTCCACGAATGCTGGTGATTACCATAGTCGAATCGACGGGGCAGATGTTCCAAGGGCCAGCCACAATTCCAGTTCGGACGAGCAGGCGCGCTTGCGCGTAGTTTGGCATGCGCCCCGCCAGAAACATGATCGCTTGATCGTAACGGGGACGTTGTTCATCGAATCGAAGGACGGTAAGTCGAAGAAGCCAATCGACTGGGTGCAACCCGTCACAGTTCTTATCTCGAAAAAGCCAAACGAGCGCCCCGCCTGGGGGAAAGGATACGACGATTCCGACTCGGATTACGATGACTGTACGGTATTGAAGAATGGGACGTTTTCCGCCGACTTCCACGTATCGCAAATCAACCGCACAGTCGGCGAAATCGAAAACTTTCAAGTGGGGCTCTCGCTAGGCGAGAAATACGGAACGACGATGGTGTGGAAGATCAAACCCGTTTTGCCACAAACCATCAAATCTGTCCGAATCGCCGGCCCCAAGCCGCTCACTGAGACACAGCAGATCATCAACGCCGCGCCTTCCATCTCTTTGCGTAGTTTTGATCCAATGCCGCTGATCCAAGCGGTGAACCATCTGCAGCCGATGGGAAAAGCAAAGGCAATTGCAGCGTTACGGGATTTCCTGAAGATTGCAAACAACGGTGACTTCGTGTTCCGCGACCGTGATCCGGCCAACATCGACACCAGCGATCCCGAGTGTGTCTATCCAATCGTGCTGCTTCTGTTCGCGCCAAAGAACGCTGAAGGAAAACGGCCGGGACTGAGTTATGGTAACACGAGCATGTATCCATCAAAGAGCGATGAATCCCTATGGCCCTATGTGCCATTGGCTGTGCACGACGATATCCCCTTCTTGATTGCACAAAGCGTAGGAACCATATTAGGGGGTGCCCCAAAATCACCCATCGTCGATGTCGAATGGGCAGACAAACACGGAACGCTTCGCAAGACCAAATTACGGCCCTCCGATAATCCAGTCGATGCGGCGGACGCGTTTCTATCGCTGCCGAAAACGAAACGACTTCTCAAAAAGCAACAAGGATGGGGGGGCCTCGCGGACGTGAGAAGACAGGCGTGGCGGATGATCGAACCCCTTGCTGGTCCGCCGGAAGCACACAACCCGAAACACGTAAGGCTCGGCTACAGAATCGATTGGGACTGGCAAAGACACAAGACAATTGCAAAATCGCATCAGATTCAATGGGACGCCACACGGCAACGGTATACTGGGCACGCAGACTCCAGACGTTCGACGCGCAAAGTCCCGTAGGGCACGCCGCCTCAAACCAACAGCGTCTCAATCCGGTTCCCCGGGCAGACCACCATCGGGCGGTTCTGGTTGTCGTGCAGTTCGAGATCGGGGGGGACGCCGAGGCAGTGGTAGATGGTGGCGGTGAGATCGACCGGGGCGACGGGGTTGCGGGAGGGAAAGGCGGCGTGTTTGTCGGAGGCGCCGTAGACCTGGCCGCCGCGGATACCGGCGCCGGCTAACACGCTGGTGAAACAGTTGGGCCAATGGTCGCGGCCGTCGCGGCCTGCGCCGGCGTCGCTGTTGCGTTGGCCGACCTTGGGCGTGCGGCCGAATTCTCCGGTCCAAAGCACCAGCGTTTCATCGATCAGGCCGCGCTCATCGAGGTCGTCGAGCAGTGTCGAAAACGCCTGGTCGGCGGGCGGCATCAAACGGTCGCGGTGGTCGGTGAAGTTGCGGCTGTGCGTGTCCCAGTAGACGCTGACATTCTTGATGCCGTCGTTGGGCCAGAAGATGGTGACCAACGGCACGCCCGCCTCGATGAGTCGTCGCGCCTGCAGCACCGATTGACCGTGCGGATTCATGCCGTAGCGTTCCCGCATCTTGGGCGTTTCGCGGGTGAGGTCGAAGACGTTGCCGCCGGTTTTCGCTTCCAGCAGGCTGAAGGCGCGACGATAGAACTCGCTCATCACACCGGCATCGGCTGCGCTGGAGAGCGCACGTTGCTGGCTTTCGAGTTGCGCTAGCAGTTGCTTGCGATCTTCGAGCCGCGTCGCATTCACCTCGGCCGGCAGTTTGAAGTCGCCCACGCGATAATCGGGGAGATCCGGCCGAGCGTCGATGGTCAATGGATCGAAAGCGCGTCCCAGCCAGCCGGCAAATTGCCCGCGACTCTGTTCGACGAATCGCGGCACGTCGCCCGGCATTTTGGGACGCATGGAAACGAACGGCAAAAGCGCGTTGGAATCGTGGCGAACTTTGGAAAGCACCGAACCGTAATGCGGCCAATCGGTGTCACGCGTTTTGCTAGGCAGCGGCGGTTGGCCGGTCAACAGGTAATGCGTGGCGGTGAGGTGATTGACGTCGGTGTGCGTCATCGACCGCACGATGGCCAGCTTGTCGGTACGGGTGGCGAGTTGTGGAAAGTGTTCGCAGATGTCGATGCCGGGGACACGGGTGGCGATCGGTTTGAACTCGCCGCGAACTTCAGCGGGTGCATGCGGTTTGAGATCCCACGTATCCTGATGCGCCGGCCCGCCCCACATGAACAGCAGAATGCAGGCCTTCGCCCGACCGAAACTGCTGTTGTTAATCGGTCGAGGCTGCGCCATCGCCCGGCCACGCAACAGATCGGGCAGCGTCAGTCCCAACAAACCGAGGCTGCCAGCCTTGAGAACGTCCCGCCGCCGTCGCCGGGAATTGTTGCCGCTGGTGGGGTGGTGGGATCGTGGCATGGTCGTACCGAATTGAATTGGTTTGTCGTAACCCGAAGCGTAAGTTTTGCAGTTGCGCACTTGGCTTGACGTGAGACAAGAATCCCAAACATTTAAGCCTGAAGCGCAAGCGAAGGAGCTTGCTGGCATCGCCCTGGAATCATCCTTCGCTTGCGCTTCAGGCTTCGATAAACGGGGGGCTTTTAGTCCTTTCTCCGACCGGAACACTGAAATGCGCAACTTCAATGAGCGTAAGCGAGGAATGGTGTCGAATGTCGCTTCGCCCTCGCTTACGCGTCGGGTTACTATTTGAGCCGCTGGAGCCTCAGTCAGTCAATATGACAGAGCGATTGAGCCGCTGCAAGGATTGTCAGCGCATCGGCAGAATCTGGCATTTTCTTTGCGAATTTCCCCAATATCCGCTACACTTTAGAGTTGCGGGCCGGATTACGTTATCGGGGACGGTTGTATTCGGTCTTGTTGCGCAATGGTTGGAGCATATTCCGACGGCTGTCGATGAAGGGTTTACAGAGACTCGACGGGCCGGGTCTTCGAAACGGCGGGCTCTCACGAATTCGGTTTGTTTCGGACCGGATTGAAATGACGCACTCTCGGCGAGGTGCAGGTGATGAGTATCGACAACGAATTAATGTCCCCCGAAGCACCACCCCCGCGTCCTAACTGGCTCACATCGGGCGACGATGCCGTCGAAACTGTTTCGACGGAAGCGGTCGTCGAACTTGATGAGGCCGATTTCTTTCCGGAAGAAAACGCGGACTTCTCCGAATGGGATGGCCTCGAATATTTAGACGATGTCGCTGCGGATTTCGATGAAGAATCCGCACCGTCGACTAAACCGTTTTACGTGCCGGCCGAACCTATCGACGACGTCATTCTGCTCGACATCGATGACAGCGACGAATTGCTGGCGGGCGAACAAGCCGGTCGACGAATGAGTTGGCCGGCCGTGATTGCGACGGCCGTTTTGCACGTCTGGCTCATCACCACGCTGGCGAGCATCACCAATTCAAAACCGGAGTGGATTTACGATCGGTTCATCGACAGCCGGATGGAAGTGGCCGATGTCCCAGACCAGCCGGAGCAGGTGATTGAATACGACTTGGCGATTCCCAAGGATCACGATGTACCCGTCCGCGAAGTGATTAACGCGGCGAGTGTGGGGATGAGCCTGACAAAGAAGCCGAAGGTGGAATCGGAACCGCAGCCGTTGAGTGAAATTGTCCTCAACGAATCGCGCACCAAGATGTACGACATTCCCGAGGGAATGGAAATCGACGAGCGGTTGGTTGTGAAGGGAACACTGGGTGACTCGATTCTGCAAATGGAATCGGCGCTCGATCGCGTGACATGGGAAATTGCCCGCAACATGCAGGAGAGCAAAGTGCTCGTCGTCTGGTTGCTGGACGCATCGGGCAGTTTGAAAACGCAGCGCGAAGTGATCGCCAATCGGCTGGATCGAATTTACGGCGAATTGGGGGCGCTGCAGGAAGTCGGCCAGATTCCCCGCAAACGAAAACCCTTATTGACGGGAGTTGTGACTTACGGCGCGCAGACAAACTTCCTCACTCGCGAGCCGACCGACAAATACGACGTCGTCCGCGAGGCCATTGCCAACGTTCAGCCGGATGTGACGGGCAAAGAAAACGTTTTTCGCGCCATCACTCAGACGATGCAATTGTGGAAAGGGTACCGGGCATCGAATGGACGCCGCATCATGCTGATTGTGGTGACGGACGAATCGGGCGACGATTTCGATTCCCACGTCGGGGCAATTCAACTTTGCCGACGCTACGGCGCGCAGGCTTTTGTGATTGGGCCGACGGCTGCTTTTGGACGCAAGAAAGGGTACGTTCCCTACGTTGCCCCGGAAGACGGCAAGACCTATCAGTTGGAAGTCGATCTGGGACCGGAAACCGCGATGTTCGATCTGGTCGATTTGCCGTATTGGTACACCGGGCCGCAATATCGCAACTTGTCGTCGGGCTTTGGGCCGTATGCGTTGTCGCGGCTGGTGAGCGAAACGGGCGGCGTTTACTTCACCACCAACATGACGACCATGCAGGGACTTTCGCGGTCGGGGTATTTCGACAGCCAGGCGATGAAGCCGTTTCAACCCGATTACAGCTTCGGCACGATTGACAAGTATGCTGACGATTTGGCGCGGCATCCATTGCGATATGCCGTCGTGCAGGCGGCCCGAATCAGCCGACTGAACAAGCCCGAAGGAACGCCGCGACTTTCGATGCGGGTGACGCCGGCCAACTATCGGCAGGTGGCAACCACGGCGCAGCAGACAGTGGCCAAGAGCCAGTTGATGATCGAGAACATTTTGGAAGCCTTCCCTCCGAACGTCGATAAACTCTACGAACTGGAACCGTCGGCACGATGGCGGATTGCCTTCAACTTGTCGTACGGCCGCCTGTTGGCCAACCGCGTTCGTTGTTACGAATACAACGCAGCGATGGCCGAAATGAAGGGGGCACTGACTCCGGGCGACGTTGGTACGAAGTCGAACCAATGGATTCTCCGGCCATCCGACAAGCTGAACTATGCCACCAATTTGCGCGGGCAAGCGAAGAAGTCGGAAGAGTACCTGCGGCGAGTCATCGAAGAGGCACCGAGAACACCGTGGGCCGTTTTAGCGGGCCGTGAGTTGCAGAACCCTGTGGGCATCCGCGTTGTGCAGCGGTTCATTCCGCCACCGAAGCAACGACCGGCGGCGGCACGTCCCACTGCCGATCGCGCACGCGCGGCGCTCTTGCTGGCCAACGATCGGCAGAGACAACGGCAACGCCAGCAGGCTCCGCCGAAAAAGAAGAAAGTCGTGCTGCCGAAGTTGTAGGTGGAAGTTTAGCTCCGTGCCAGCAGGTTATTTGTCGCAACCGGTGTCCTGCCGCCACTCCTCGACGAACTGCAGAAACTGTCGCGCGGGTGTTGCCAGAATCCGGCCGGTGTTGCGGATCAAGTACAGTTGGCGTCGGACGCGAAAACCACGAATCTTGACCGATGCCAGACCGACCTCGTGACGTTTATCGCGCTGCGAGAGAAAGGCGATTCCCACACCGCGCTCGACAGCGGCACGGATGGCATCGTTGCTGTTGACCTCCATCGCGATCTCCAGGTCGGCAAGCGACAGTCCGTGCTCATCGAGCGCCCGTTCAAGACAGCGGCGGCTGCCCGAACCTGGCTCGCGAACGATCAGCGCTTCGCGGCGAAGCTGTTTGAGCGTCGTTGTCCCTTTGTCGGCCAACGGATGATCGGCGGCAACAATCAATACCAACTCATCATCGCCGACCGCCGTTGCCTCCAGCGCGGATGAACCGGGCAGTTCTCCCACGAACCCGAGATCCGCCTCGCCTGCCTCCACAGCGGCGGCAGCCATCTGGCTATCGGACACCGCTAAAGATTCGCGAACTTCGGGAAAGCGAACACGGAACACGGCCAACAGTTCTGGTACCAGACATTCGGCGGGAACGCTGCTTGTCGCGATTCGCAGGTGCCCCGAGACGGGCGACTTAGCCCCGCCCACTTGCCGCGACGCTTCTGCAACCAAGTCGAGAATCTGGCGGGCGTACTCGTAAAGTTGTCGTCCCGCAGCCGTCAGGCAAACGCCCCGCCCTCGTCGCTCGAACAGTTCTGTCCCCAACTCCTTCTGCAGGGCAGCAACCTGCTGGCTCACGGCGGCCTGCGTGAGATTCAGCGACTCAGCCGCACGGGTAAAGCTTTCCCGCTCGGCGGCGGCGGCGAAGGTTCTCAAGTGGCGAAGTTCCATAAGAGGAACTTACACGACCAACCATCCCATCAGCAATCAAGCCGCGAAAAGACCGCAGAATGCAAGATGTGGAACTCGCCAACCAACCTTGACTTTGCTCAGGTCGGTTCAGAGTTCCTGAAATGCGAATCGCTTCCGAGTTTTCTCTTTCGGCCAAGGCTTGTCGTTGACTTCGACATACGGGTAGACGAAGTAGTTCAATGGCTTTCCCGCCTGACGGGGGACGAGTTCGATGTCGCGACCGGTCGTGAAGACGACCCGGTCTGGCGTCAGATTCCCGAAGAAATAGTCCTTTTTGTCCGGTTGTTTGTCGGCCTCAGAGATGTCGATGGGAACCCAGCCGTGATTCGCCACGAAAAAGTAAGCCCAACAGTGGTAGCCGCCGATGGTTCCCGCTTCCATATTTTCGGGAATGGGGAAGCCGATTTCAAATCGTGCCGGCAGCCCCTGCGAGCGCGCCAGCGAAACAAACAGGCTGTGAAAATCGGTGCAATTTCCGAATCGACTGTCGCAGGCCCAGTTCACGTCACCGCGACCGTAACCCGGCTTCGACTTGTCGTACTTCATATGGTCGTCAACGCGGTCGTACAACCGGCGTCCTAAACCAAGCCCCGTTGAGGGGAGTTCCAGCCCCGCAAGCAACTCCAACGGCTTACCTTCCAGGGGTACGTTGACGTTGGGAGCGAGAAATCGTTTTTGCTCGGCCGGTTTGATCGTGAGGTTTCTGTCATTCGGTATTCGGCCGCGAACTTCCTTACGCTCGACGCGGTAGGAAACTTGAAAATCGAGCTCGCCGGTAGCCGGTACCTGGGGCTCAAGGTAGAGAACAGAATTCCCATACTTTTTCTCTTTCGAGACTGTTGCCTTTGCGGGAAGGTCTCGACCAAGCTCTGCGATCGTTTGGTGGCGATTCGACGGTGGGACGGGCATCCAGACCCGGACCTTCGCATCCGCCGGAAGATCCGTCAGCTCGAAACCATAATCGAAACGGAACGTGCGGACGCTTGGCTTCGTTTGAGATTCGGTTGCCGTGGCGTTCAAATTCTTAACGGCGGGTGCCGCTGGGCTGCTCTTTTCTGCAACCGACTCCGAACACCCGGCGCTCATCGCCAACAACAATGCCGCAACCAACAGCTTTGCTGCGATCAGAATGTCTTTCATTGAGCGTCTCTCAACCTGTAATGTGCAATTCAATAAGTACAGGTTATCGAAAATCGTGAACCAATAACAAGCCGTTAAGTGGAAATGCCCCGTTTCTTTAAACTGGGAAGACTTCACAACCGATAACTGTTGTAGGGGTTATGCCGATAATCGGAATCGTTGCGCGGAATCCCAGATGTCCAAATGCCAGATGCACCCACTTAACTCCATAATATATTTTGAGTTACGAATGATGCAGTGGCCTCTGTCGCCAATGTGGTCGCGATTCAAATTCCTGTTGCTCCCGGTGATCCTCACTTTTGGGTCGATTTATCCCACGTCGGCGCACGATTTCGTTCAGCCATCGACTTCGACCGCTTGGACTCCTCTTCCTGTGACCAGCCCCGTTGCGGAACCAACCGCGAGGGAGAGGGAAGTCCGCCGCATCGTTGAAGAGGTCTTGGCTGGCCGCGACATGCAATCGCCAATGCCGACGTTCTCCGAGCCGAACGGGCAGTGCGAGGACTGCTTCTCGCTGTCGGATTTCGTCTCGCAGAAGCTCACAGTGAATCTGGGAGGTGCCGGCAGTCTCAAGTTGTACGGATACGGTCGCGGCGATCTGATTCTGACAACCAGCCGGCTGAACAACGCAGTCGTTCCCTTCTATGCGCTGTCGGAAGACCCGAGGAGTCTAACCCCGGCGGGAGTTCCCATTCGAGAAAACGATGGTGAATTCAATACCAACGTGCGGCTGACGCGCGTCGGTTTAGACTACGATGGTCCGCACGCAGAGCATTTGTCGAATGCCAAGTTGGACGCGAAGATCGAAATCGACTTTGAAACGCTCATCCGCATTACCAGCGAATCGCGGGCGGTTCCCCGCATTCGGTTGGCTTATGCAAAAATGACCTGGGACGAATTATCAATTCTCGCGGGGCAGGACTGGGACATCATCAGCCCGCTGTTGCCCATGATCAACGATGACTCACTGATGTGGTTTGCGGGCAACCTCGGCGATCGCCGACCGATGCTCAGGACGACGTGGAATCACGAACTGTCCGGCGGTGATTGGCTGAAGATTGACAGCGAAATCTCATCGGGCGGTGCCATTGACGGAAAAGATCTCGATGGCAATGGGATCAAGGACGGCGAGGACTCCGGGTATCCTGCGTTTCAGGGGCGAATCGGCTATTCGATTCCCAATTATGCTTGCGAACAATCGGCCGAAATCGGTGCATGGGGTTTTGCATCGGAGGTATTGTCAAAACTTGTGTTCTTGAAGAGTTGAGAAAAAGCGGGGTATCCTGCTGAGGTAACCACACTTCAGCGGCCCGATAGGGGCACAAGGACACGCCATGAGCAAGATTA